>Ga0335075_10000524_pt1 | contig 66709 bp, 61 predicted proteins | sample Lox_Sample_24_FD_206723 | JGI IMG/M metagenome (GOLD analysis project Ga0335075, IMG submission 206723) | Soil microbial communities from Loxahatchee National Wildlife Refuge, Florida, United States - Lox_Sample_2.4 | ecosystem: Environmental > Terrestrial > Soil > Wetlands | place: USA...
GGTCAGCCCGCACTGGTCAAGGACGGCCACGGCGGCCTGGGCCACGTAGCTCGCCTGGCTCCGGTCGGTGTTGCGGGAGTCCAGCTCGACCCGCCGGCCGATCTGTATCTCCTCGTTCGGTGCACCCACGACCGTGGTGGAGTACCGCAGCCCCGGCTGCTCGTCGAACTCCACGGTCACGACGGGATAGGGCGTCGAGTAGTCGACGCCCTCGGCCGGCGGCCCCTGATGCAGGAAGACGGCCATGAAGATCGTGCCCGCGCCGGACCCGGGCGTGGCCACGACGCGTTCCGACAGGCAGGACGGGCAGACCGGCTTCGGCGGAGCGTGCCAGGTCCCGCACTGAGCGCAGCGGTTGACCAGCAGGTGGCGCTCCAGGCGCCCCCGGTAGTGGGCCGCGCTGTCCCGGTCGACCGCCCCCGGGAATAGCGACCACAGTTCCTCGTCGGTGACCTCGCTCATGATGCTCCCGCCCACGGGTACGAATCCCTCGATATGATACACTTATCTAACCGTTTCGGCGAGAGGGGGCCAGCCCCGTGGCGATCGCATCGGGCCGCCCCCGCGTGGGCTTCGTGCCGCTGGCCCGATCGCTGCCGGAGCTTGGACCGGCCGTCCACGCCCTCGAGTCGCTGGGCGCGGACTCGCTGTGGGCCCCGGGCCACGTCGCCATCGGCCGTGAGGTGCCGGAGGCGATGACTGGCCTGGCCACGCTGGCCGCGGTGTCCGAGCGGGCGACCGTGGGGACCGCCGTCCTGCTCGCGCCTCTTTACCACCCGGTGATCGTGGCCAAGCAGGCGGCCGAGCTGGACCGGCTGACCGGGGGCCGGGTGACGCTCGGCCTGGGAGTCGGCGGCGAGTACCCGGCGGAGTTCCGGGGATGCCAGGTCGACCCGGCCGACCGGGGGCCGCGCAGCGACGAGGCCATCGACGTGATGCGGGCTCTGTGGAGCGGCCGCGAGGTGGACAACCACGGGAAGTTCTGGCCCTTCGACGCGGTGAGCATCGCGCCCAGGCCCACCCAGGAGGCCGGCCCCCCGATCGTGGTGGCCGGCCGGAAGCGGCCCGCGATGCGCCGGGCCGCGCTGCGCGGCGACGGCTGGATGCCGTTCCTGTACTCCCCGGCTCGCTACGCCGAATCGGTGCGGATCATCCGGGCCATCGCCGCCGACGCAGGCCGCGACCTGGGCACGTTCCAGTGGCTGAGCTTCCTCTACGTCCGGGTCGACGACGACCGCGAACAAGCCCGCCGCCGGGCGGCAGCGTTCATCGGCGCCGGCCAGCAGGGCGACGGGTCACGCTTCGGCAAGATCATCGACCAGGTGGCGGTCGCCGGCACCAGCGCCGACGTGCGGGCCGGGCTGCAGGCGTTCCTCGACGCCGGGGCCGAGCACCTGGTCATCCTGCCGTGCGAGCGTGAGGACGCCACCAGTGCGGCGCGCCGCATCGCCGAAGAGATCATCCCGGGGCTGGAGGTGCCTGGTGGCGGTCGGTGACATTCTCGGCTGCAACGCTCTCAACTGGCCGGACCGGGTGGGGCTGGTGGCCGGCGAGCGGCGGATCACCTTCGCCGAGCTGCAGCGTTCGGTCTGGCGGCTGGCTCACGCGATGTACGGCCTGTGCCGGCCCGGCGACCGGGTGGGCATCCTCGCGCAGAACGTCCCGGAGTACGTCGAGGCGCTCTACGGGGTGCCATCGGCCGGCCTGGTGCTCACGCTGCTGAACTACCGGCTCAACCCCAGGGAGTGGGCCTGGATACTGGGGAACGCGCAGGCCCGCGCCGTGCTGGTGGAGCAGCGCTATCTCGCCGACCTCGAACCGGTGCTGGCCGACGTGCCGGGCCTCGAGCACGTCATCGTCATCGGCGACCCGGGCGGCTCGGTCCACATGGCCTATGACGCCCTGGTCGGCGGGCAGCCGTCGGCCCCGCCTCCGGCCGAGCCGGCCGCCTCCGACACCGCGGTCCTCATCTACACCAGCGGCACGACCGGGTTCCCCAAGGGGGCGATGATCACTCACGGCGCCATCCAGACCGCCATGCTGGTCAATGCCATGGAGCAGGACGTGCTGCCGTTCGACCGGTTCCTGATGTCCAACCCGATGTGCCATGCCTCGGGATTCTCGGTCCTCAACTTCCACGTCCGGGCGGCAGAGGTGGTGCTGCTCAGGTCCTTCGAGGCCGAGGGCTTCCTCTCGCTCATCGAGCAGCACCGCATCACCCGCGCCACGCTCAACCCGACGATGGCCCGGCTCGTCCTGGACCACCCGGCGGCGGGCCGGTACGACCTGTCCAGCGTGCGCTCGGTCTCATACGGGGGCATGCCGATGCCGGCCGCGACGGCGCTGCAGCTGTCCGAGCGCTTCGGGGGCCTGACCACAAACTTCGGGCAGACCGAGTCGACGTTCTCGGTGACCTCACTGACCGCGGAGGACCATCGCCGCGCGCTGGCCGGCGAGGAGCATCTGCTGGCGTCCTGCGGCCGGCCGATGGGCCAGGCGGCGGTGAAGATACTCGACGACCGGATGGCGGAGGTACCGGCCGGGGAGACCGGCGAGATGTGCATCCGCAGCGGCTACACCATGCGCGGTTACTGGCGTAACGAGGAGGCCACCCGGGAGGTCTTCGCTGGCGGGTGGCTGCATACCGGGGATCTGGCCCGGCGCGACCAGGAGGGCTTCATCTACCTGGTCGACCGCAAGAAGGACCTGATCATCTCCGGCGGGCAGAACGTCTACTCGACCGAGGTCGAGCGGGTCATCGGCCACCTGCCGGCCGTGGCCGAGGTCGCGGTGGTCGGAGTACCCGACGACCTGTGGGGGGAGCGGGTGACGGCCGTGGTGGTCCGCAGCCCGGGCCATGACCTGACCGAGCAGGCGGTGATCGCCGCCTGCCGCGACCGCCTGGCCGGATACAAGAGCCCCAGGCAGGTCCACTTCTGGGACGAGCTGCCCAGGAACGTCCTCGGAAAGATCCTCAAGCGGGAGATACGGGCGGCGCTGTCCGGAACCCGGCCGGCGCCCAGGGGCCGGCCAGCCCTCCGCGCCCAGTCGGCCGCAGACGCCTAGGGAGGTTGCCACATGCTCGACACGAAGATCATCGGAGGCGTGCTGGTCGACGGCACGGGAGCGCCGGGACGCCCGGCCGACGTAGGCATCCGCAACGGAACCATCGTGGCCGTCGGCGAGGTCGACGAGCCGTCACGGAAGGTCATCGACGCCGACGGGCGGGCGGTCACGCCAGGCTTCATCGATGTCCATACCCACCTGGACGCCCAGGCCTTCTGGGACCCGGACCTGAGCCCCTCGCCGCTGCACGGGGTCACCAGCGCCGTGTCCGGCAACTGCGGCTTCACGATCGCGCCGCTCTCGGCCGAGTCCGGCTCGTACCTGATGCCGATGCTGGCCCGCGTCGAGGGGATGCCGCTGGACTCCCTGCGCATCGGCGTCCCCTGGACCTGGACAACCACGGCCGAGTATCTCGACCTGCTGGACCACGGGCTGGCGGTCAACGTCGGCTTTATGGTGGGCCACTCCGCCCTGCGGCGCTTCGTCATGGGCCAGGCGGCGAACGAGAGGACCGCCACCCCCCAGGAACTCGAGGCGATGAAGGGGCTCCTGCGGGAGGGGCTCCGCGCGGGCGGCCTGGGCTTCTCCACCACGACGTCTGCTACCCACAACGACGCCAGCGGCCGTCCGGTGCCGTCCCGGTTAGCCGACGCCACCGAGCTGGTGGAGCTGGCCCGAGTGTGCGGCGAGTTTGCGGGCACCTCACTGGAGCTGCTGCCCAAGGGCGCCACGACCGGCGACGCGTTCGCCCCCGAGGTCGCCGAGCTGATGATCAGCATGTCCGAGGCCGCTCGCAGGCCGCTGAACTGGAACGTCATCCAGCCGACGGCCAGGAGCCTGGATGCCTGGCTGGCCAAGCTGGCCGTGGGCGACCAGGCTCAGGCCCGCGGGGCCAAGGTGATCGGCCTGACCATGCCGGTCGACATGAAGGCGCGCTTCTCCTTCCACGCCGGGTTCGTCCTCGACCAGTTCGAAGGCTGGGGCGAGTTCCTGGCCCGTCCCGTCGACGACCGGCTGCGGATCCTGGCTGACCCGGCCGAGCGCAAGCGCCTTCAGGTGCTCGCCGAGGGCACGGCCGACATGCGGCACCTGTCGTCGTGGGGGAAGCTGCTGATCGTCGAGACGTTCTCGCCGGGCACCGCCACGTACCGGGGGCGGGTGGTGGCGGACATCGCGGCGGAGAAGGGGTGCGATCCGTTCGACGCCCTGATCGACATCGTGATCGAGGACGGACTGCGCACGACCTTTGGCCGGAACACGCCCGACCCGAGCGAGGCGGACTGGGCGGCCCGGGCCCAGGTGTGGCGAGATCCGAGGGCCCTGATCGGCGCGTCCGACGCCGGAGCGCATCTGGACATGATCGCGGCGTTCCGCTACTCGACCGGAATGCTGGCCGAGGCGGTCCGGCAGCGTGGCCTGCTGAGCCTGGAAGAGGCGATCGCGATGCTCACCGGCTCGGCGGCCCGGATGTACGGGATGGTGAGACGGGGCGTCATCGCGGAGGGGGCACACGCCGACATTCTGGTGATCGACACCGAGACCGTCGGCTCGGGCCCGGTCGGCACTCGCTTCGACCTTCCCGGCGGGGCATCGCGGCTGTACGCGGAAGCCGTCGGGATCGACCACGTGATCGTGGAGGGCGTCGAGGTGGCCGTCGGCGGCTGCTACACGGGCGAGCGGCCGGGCCGGGTCCTGCGTTCCGGAGCCGACACCCGGACCCCCACGATGGCGCTGTAGGCCTCATCCCGCCCGCCGGCGGCGGCCGTTACCGGGAGATGGCCGAAGGGGGCGCGCCGAACAGGAGCACCGAGGTGTCGGCCGGGGGCGGAAGCGCCGCCCAGATCTCCCGCGCGGCCTCGTCGGGATGCAACGCCTCCCCATCGCCCAGGCCCTTTCGCAGGGCGGGTGCTATGGGGTAGTCGGCAGGATCGAGGGTGGCCTCGAGGCGGACCGAGGGTGAGTCGACGAAGCCGGGCCGGACGGCGACTGCCCACGGCCCGGCTCCGCGGCGGGCCCGCTCCCGGCGCACCACCCGCACCCACTGCTCCGCCGCGGCCTTGGCCGCGCAGTACACGCTGCGCCCCTCGAACGGCATGCGCGCCGCCGCCGAGGACATCAGCACGAGACCCGACTCATACCCCGCGCCGACCTCCCTGATGAACCAGTCGGCCAGGACCAGCGGGGCCGCTGCGTTGCCGATCACGTCCCGGTAGTAGGCGCCCGCGTCGACCTCGCCCGCGAACCCGGCGGTACCGCTGGCGAAGGCGTTGTGCACGAAGATGGCGCGGGTGCCCCGGAAGCCGGATAGCTCGCGGGCGAAGGACTCGCGGACCGCATCCCACGTACCCGGGTCGGCCAGGTCGAAGCGCACGTTCTCCAGGTCGGGGTGGGAGCTTCGCGACAGATTGATGATCCGGGCGTTCTGGTAGGGGCAGGTCCGAGCGAGTCCGCTGCCCAGACCGGTTGTGGCTCCGCTGATCCAGACCAGGGAGTCGGCCGTGCCGGTCACTTGCTCATCACCGGATCACGCCCCGCGATCTCAGCTCGGCGATCGTCTCGAGGCTGTACCCGGCCCAGGCCAGCACCTGCTCGGTGTGCTCCCCGAGGCTGGGGGCCAGGCGGTGCGCTGCGGTCTTCGTGTCGCTCACGCGCATCAGCGCGGCCAGCTCACGCACGCTGCGACCGTCCGGGCTGACGCATTCGGCGACCCGGCCCGTCGCTGCGTTACCGGGGTCGCGCATGAACGCCACGTTGTTGTACCCGGCGGGCAGCACCGCCGGGACGCCCGCGGCGCGCAGCCTGGACAGCCACGTCTGCGTGGAGCCTGCCGCCAAGGCTGACGAGATCATGTCGGCGAGCTGATAGTCGTTGTCTCGGCGGGCCGCTGGCTTCGCGAACCTGGCGTCGGACAGAAAGTCGATTCCCAGGGCCGTTCCCAGAGCCTCGAACTCATCCTCCTTGAAGATCGTCAGCAGTAGCCACCCATCGGCCGTCTCGTAGAGCCGCTCGAGAGCACTCACGCCGAACTGCAGCGGGTCCAGGCGACCAGCGCCCTCCGCCGTGCCGTCGGCACGGCGCACGATATGAGCCATCAGCGCCATGCCCGCGTTGACCTGGGGATTCTCGAGGAGCTGGCCGACGCCATGGCGTTGGCGGTACAGCAGCGCCATGAGCATGCCCGCCGCTCCCAGGAGGCCGTTACCCGGATCCTCGTTGCCGACCGGCCACAGCGGCGGGTTGTACTGGCCGGCGACCTCGAAGCCCGCTCCCACATAGCCGGACAGCAGCGGGGCGAAGCTCTGGCGCCCGGCGTAGGGACCGGTCGCTCCCCAGCCCGGCGCGTACGCGTAGATGGCCTTCGGGTTGACCCGGGCCACCTGCTCATATCCCACCCCGAGGCGCTCAGCCGCGCCCGGGCGCATGTTGTGGTGGACGATGTCAGCCCATTCGATCAGGCGCCGGACTGCCGCGTCCATGCCGGGGTCCTTGACGTTCGCGGCGATCGAGCGCTTTCCCGCCTGTGCCGAGCGGAACACCCGCTCCAGCCCGCGCAGGGGGTCACCCGCGACCGGCTCAAGCTTGATGACATCGGCGCCGAGATCAGCCAGCAGCCTGGAGGCATACGGGCCGGCGTAGAACGCCCCCATGTCGAGGATCTTGAGCCCGTCCAGCAGCGGACGGTCGGCCATGGGCCCGCCGTCGGCCCGGCGCCCGGTGCCGGGCTGCGGGCGGGGCTGCCCGAGTTCCGCCCGTATCTCCGCCGTGTGCTGGCCGGATCTCGGCGCCGGAGCAGGCCGGGTGACGCGGCCTGCGGCCGAAAACCGCAGCGGGCCCGCGGCCTGCGCGGTGGTTCCGAGGACGGGGTCGTCCACGTCGACGACCATCTCGTTGTGCACCACCTGCGGCTCGTCGAACACCTCGCCCGGGCGGAGCACGGGGATGGCGCACACGTCAGCCGCGAGCAGCTCCTCGTCCCACGCTTCCCGTGATCGGGAGGCGAAGATGTCGTGGATCTCTGTGTCGAGGATGACCTGCTGGTCTGGCGTGAGAGGCACCCCCATGTCCAGGCCGCTTTCGCTCGGCGGAATGCGATCGTCCAGGCCGAGTGCTTTCATCAGGCGGCCGAAGGCCCCGACCGCGCCGGTGTGAACCCCGATGTACTCGTCCTCGGCGCAGCGAAAGCTTCTGGCGATCAGGCGGCTGGAGCCGGTGCCCAGGCGGGCTGCCCCGCCGTCGACATCGCCCCAGACCATGGACAGGAACGCCAGTGCCCCGTCGAGCAGGGACGTCTCGACGTGGCGGCCGAGACCGTCGTCGGCCTCCCGGTACAGCGCGGCGAGAATGCCGATCAGGGCGAGGCCGGCCGCCCCGACGGACGCAAAGGGCAGGCCCTCGAAGATGGGGCCCTCTCTGTGACCGACCTGCTCGCCCATGGTTCCGATCACGGCATGCACGAGCGATTCGTATCCCGGAAGGTCACGGAGCGGTCCGTCCGCGCCGAAACCCGTGATCGAGCAGCACACCACCGACGGGGACCGCCCGTGGACCGCGTGATACCCGAGGCCCAGTCGCTCGGCCACGCCCGGCCGCCAGCTCTGCACGAACACGTCACCTGAGTCGATCAGGCCAAGGAGGACATCCAGGTCACCGTCATCGCGCAGGTCGAGCGTGATGCTCCGCTTGCCCCGGTTGAAGACCGAGTAGGGAACGGCCAGCTGATCACGATACGGATCTCCGCCCGGCGGCTCGACCCGGATCACGTCAGCGCCGTAGTCCGCGAGCATTCCCGTGGCGCGGGGACCCGCCGTCCCCCACGAGCAGTCGATAACCCGGAGGCCAGCCAGGGGTCCGGAACCGTCGACACTCATGGTTCTAGCCACTCCTTGAGGATCTCGTCGTGGTGGGCGTCGAGCGCAGGCGGAGCGGCGAGCGAGGCGCCAGCCCTCTCGTCTGCGTGATGCCAGCGGATCGCGCTGCGCATGAGCGGCCAGGAACCCGGCTCGCCTTCGAGCAGCTCCCGGGCGGCGAAGTGGGGATGGCTCATGATCTCGGGCACCTGCAGAACCGTGCCGCCCGGGCAGTCCCACTCGAGGAACCTCTGGTCCCACTCCGCGGCGGTGGCGCTAGCAAAGATAGGGACCAGCACGTCACGAAGGGCCTGGGCGCCCTCTCCCATGTCGATGTCGGCGCCGCTGTGCGCCTCGATCAGTTCCGGTCGCCCCACCCCGTGGCAGAAGTTGACCCAGAACTTGCGCTCCAGCGCTCCCAGCAGGACAGGCTTGCCGTCACTGGACAGATACGTGTCGTAGAACGGCCCGAGCGTCCTGTCGTGGGCGTTCTGCTCCACGCCCGTCTTGGTGGTGACGATGATGTCGGTGCGATGGGCCTCGACCAGTGCGTCCCAGCACGAGATGTCGATCCAGGCCCCCTCGCCGCCCGCGCGCACGCCCGCTATGGCCGCGCAGACAGCCAGCGCGGCGTTCGCGGCGCCCAGCTCGTTTCCCCAGCTCGTAAACGTCCAGCCGAGATGGGGCAGCCCATCACGCCAGTCGATGATCAGCGAGTCGGCGAGGGCGTCCATGTTAAGGCCGTGGGACGGGAGTGACGCGAGAGGACCGGTCTGCCCGAAACCGGTCAGCGAGCAGACCACGAGCTCCGGTCGCTCGGCGCGCAGTGCAGCGAAGTCCAGGCCAGTGCTCGCCCAGTAGCCGGCGAGCTGATTTTCCATGATGACGTCGGCTGCCTTGGCGAGCCGGGTGAGCACGGCGAAGTCGTCAGGGTTCTTGACGTCCAGCGTGATCGACCGCTTGCCCCAGTCGTAGCCCATGTGCTGCGAGCTGCGCCCGTCATCGGCCAGGGGCGGCACGGCACGGATGCGGTCCCCGCGGCCGGGTCTCTCGACCTTGACCACATCGGCTCCGAGCGCCACCAGCTTGCTGGAAGCCAGCGCCGGCGGGATGAGGATCCCCAGATCGAGTACCTTGACGCCGCTGAGGGGCAGGTAAGTCACGCGTGCCTCCTGAGCTCGATAGTGCACATGGCAGGTGTTGCCTGCCGACGGGATCTGAAAGCGCTGCTGGCTACCGGCCACCCAATGAGATACAATAGTATTACTATTTAACTGATAGTCAAGGCGCGCCTTGGTCAGGAGGGGGGAGGGCGTGACCCTCAGTGCCGACGACCGCCTGGCCATCGGCGAGCTGCTCGGCCTCTATGGCCACCTGATCGACCAGCGTCGGTGGGATGACCTGATGACCCGGGTCTTCACCGAGGACATGGTCTTCGACGCCACCTCCTTCGGGCACGCGGTGACGACCTCCGCCCGGGAGCTGATCGAGCACTGGAGGACAGACCCTTCGATGCATCCCCTGGCCCATCACGTCACGAACATCGTCATCAGCGAAGACAGCGACGGCACGGTGCGCGTCATGTCGAAGGCCATCGGGGTGGGCCGGAGGGGACGGGTGGGCAGCGCGACCTACGACGACGTCGTGGTCAGGACGCCAGCGGGCTGGCGCCTGTCCAGACGGGTCGCGGTGCTCCGGCGGCCGGATTCGTGAGTCGGCGATGACCGGCCGCCTGGCCGGGCGCAACGCCATCGTCACGGGAGCCAGCCGCGGCCTCGGCGCGGCGATCGCCCTGGCGCTGGCCGCCGAGGGCGGCCGGGTGGCGGCCGTGGCCCGCACCGAGCAAGCGTGGAGCGACCGCCTGCCCGGGACCATCCATGACACGGCCCGCCGCATCCGTGACTCCGGCGGGACGGCGGTGGCCGTGCCGGCCGACCTGTCCGTCGAACCCGACGTCGAGCGCGTCGTCGCCGAGGCCGCGCGGGCGCTGGGTCCCATCTCGATCCTGATCAACAACGCCGCCCTCACGGTTCCCGGCCGGCCGCCGAAACCGGGGGGGACGGGCGGGGCCGGCGGGCGGGGTCCGGCTCCTAACCGGGCGGCCGCCCCGGGGTTCGCGGGTTTCCCTGTCTCCGGTTACCGGCGCCATCTGGAGATCGGGCTTCTCGCTCCGCTGCGGCTGATGCAGCTGGTCATCCCGCAGATGATCGCCGGAGGCGGAGGCTCGGTGGTCAACGTGTCCTCCGATGCCGCCTTCCGGCCCGGCCAGGGTCCTTACCCGCATCCTGGCCCGGCGGTCAACCTGGCGTACGGCGGGACCAAGGCCGCCCTCCAGCACCTCACGATGTCGGTGGCATGCGAGGTCGCGGCCAGTGCCGTGGCGGTCAACGCGCTGCTGCCCTCGCGGCCCATCGCCACTCCCGGGCTGCTGGCCCTGGGCTCTGAGTTCGGCCCGGCCGGATCGGCCGAGGACTTCGCGGAGGCCGCGGTGCGCCTGTGCCTCGTCGGTCCGGCCGACGGCACCGGCCAGATCGTGTACCACGAGGACGTCCTGCACCCCGACCGCCCGCCCCGGGGCTGGGCCGGCAGCGTCTGAGAGGAGTAACGCATTGCCCGACCGCAGGAAGCAGATCATCGAGGACTTGTTTTCCCGGCTCAACGCCCGGCAGTTCGCAACCCTGGCCGAACTGCTGGACGGCGACGCCGTGTTCGACGTCGCCTACGCGCCAGAAAACACGTCGTTCCCCAGCCCGGTCCGGGGCGCTCAGGCCTTCCAGGGCCTGTTCGAGTCGGCCGTCGCCAGCATGTTCAACCCTCTGGACTTCGAGATCCTCGAGACGTATCTCGGAGAGGATCCCGGCGTGATCGTGGTCGAGTACGCGAGCTCGGGCGTGGCGGCGCCCACCGGCCGGCCATATTCGAATCGCTACGTCGGCATATTCAAGGTTCGCGAGGGCAGGATCGCGCACTGGCGGGAGTATCACAACCCGGAACGCATGGTCGAGGCGTTCGGCAGCGCCAGCGGCCCGGCCTAGCCGGGAGCGCGAGCGGCTCCGGCTATCTCTCCGGTCCTACCTCGGGCTGCACCGTGTCGTGCCACGTTTGAAGCTGGGCGATCCAGCCGTCGAAGTCCCTCGCCTTGTGCCGGAAATCCCGCGCGGTGTCACCTGCGGTCGTTATCAGGAACTGTCCATTCTTGACGCCTTCGACGAGGATGGAGGCCGCATCGTCGGCGCTCACCGCCCGGCTCATGGCCATCTGGATCGAAACTGGTACGTCCTGGCGTCCGCGGTAGGGCCTGGTCATGCCGGTCCACATCCAGCCGGGACAGAAGCATGAGACCTCGATGCCGCGGGTTCCGTACACCATTGACAGCCACTCCGCCGCGGCAACCTGACCGTGCTTGGTAATGGCGTAGGCCATATCACCGGTACTCGTGGTGATCCCGTCGGTGGACGCCGTGACCACGAATCCGCCCCTACCCCGGGCGAGCATTCCCCGCAGCGTGTGGCGGGCCAGGTAGACGATCGACATGATATGGACGCGCCAGAGCTGATCGAAGGTCTCGTCGGCCGCGAACGGGTGGGCGCCCCGGTGGATGCCGGCGTTGGAGAAGACCACGTCGATCCGGCCGAACCGGTCCTCGCTCTGCCGGACCAGCCCGGCGATTGCGTCTTCCGAGCTCACATCCGCCGCCACGGCGAGGCCGCCCACCTCAGCCGCCACTCGTTCGGCTCCCTCCCGGTCGGTATCGGCGACCACGACCCCGGCGGCTCCCTCTGCGGCCAGTCTCCGGCACAAGGCCGCGCCCAGGCCGTCGGCGCCTCCGGTCACCATGGCGACCGCGCCTGCGAGATCCACGATGTCTTCCTCCCGTCGCGTCTGAGTACGTCTAGCCGCCGGGCCTGACCGGGCACTCCGTCGCCCCGATCAGCCCGGTAGCGGCGAACGAGTCCACGAAGTCCCGGGGCAGGCTGAACGTCGTGTCGCCCGCCAGCGGGGTGGTGATGAGGGTGGTGACCCCCGCCTGCTCCAGCCCGGTGGCCTGGCGGCTGATCTCCTCCGGCGTGCCGTAGAGGCAGTAGCGCCGGGCGTACCCGATGGCTGCTTCGTCGCTGATCAGCGCGTCGCAGCTGGCCACAGACTCGGCCCAGTCGGCATTGTGGGTGCCGTCGCTCTGCAGGCCCCTCGCCCGGCGCAGAATCAGCGGATCGACGCCCAGGTCCTCGGCCGTGCCCGCCGGAGCGTTCATCAAGGCGATAGCGACGGCCGGCTTCCACTGCCGCGGGTCCGGCACTGACCCGTCGCTGACGTGCGCCCGGATCCAGAGTACGAGGTCGAACGGGCGGCCGGGCTGAGCCGACTGCGCGACAAACGCGCGAATGTCGGCCGCGGACCTGGTCACCTCGGCGGCGCTCAGGCTGCCGGTAAGGATTACCCCGTCCGCTTCGGCGCAGGCCAGCCTGAGATTGCGCGGCCCTCCCGCCCCCAGGTACACGGGGCAGGCTCCGGCCGCGCCGGTCAGCCGCGCAGGCACCCCGCCCAAGGGCCAGGACCCGCCGGACAGCAGGGCCCGCAGCGCGTGCAGGGCCTCCTCGAGCGCGCGCGTGGGAGTGCTCGCCGCGCCGATCATCCCGGCTGCGCTGCGTCCGGCGCCCAGGGCCAGGACAAACCGCTCGGGGGCGAGTTCCTGAACGGTCCTGGCCGCCGACGCCACGACGCTCACATGCCGCGTGACCAGGTTCGTCACGCCCGTGGCGAGGGTTATCCGACTGGTCGACGCGGCGGCCAGGGCGAGCGAGGCGAACGTGTCTCGCCACAGGAGCTGCGAATCCGGCACCCACACGCTGTCGAAACCCGCGGCCTCCGCGGCGGCGGCCGCCGCCGCGACCCGGTCCGCCCGCTGACACGCGGGGAGTCTCAGTCCGACCCGCAGGCTCACTTCAGTCCGTTCCGCGAGGGCATCTGCTCCGCTGCTCCAGGCAGCGCCGACAGCGAGGGGTCGCGGCGAGAGCTGCCTAGCACAGGTTATAGAGTAATAGGGTAGATGATCAAACCTTAGAGGCGCATGATCGCGGGGGCCTTACCTGGCCGGCCATTGGCCAGAAGATCCACAGTATTCGCGTCCTCGAAACTACTAGGAAACAACGGTGGGACAGACTCGCGGCATGAGCAGCCACGTTAAAGATGAGATACGAGTGCCGAAGACGGCCGAGCTGGTCGCGGCGGAGATCCGGGGCGGGATCTTGAATGGGTCGCTGCGGCCCGGTGACCGGTTGCCCGCGGAGAACTCGCTGATGAGCAGGTTCGGGGTGTCGCGGCCGAGCCTCAGGGAGGCGCTGCGGCTGCTCGAGGCCGAGGAGCTCATCGATATCCGCCGGGGCGCTCAGGGCGGGGCGGTGGTGCGCCGCCCCTCGGTTCTGCCGGCGTTGCGGGCCGCAACCGCCTGGCTGGCGGTCGGCGACGCCGACTGGGAAAGCCTGCGGGCAGCGGTAGAGACCGCGGGCGATGATCCCGAGCTGATCGGGATGGCCGAGAGCGCCCTGCGCACTGCGCTGACGCTGAAGCAGGCGCGATCGCGCCGGGCCGCCTGACCGGGGCCGGGCCTAGCGGTCGCGGTCAGTCGGGCACGCCCGGCCGGTCGCCGCTGACCAGCACGGTCACCAGGCCCTGTGCGACGAGTTTGCCCGTCTCCGCGCCGCGCACGTCCACCTCCGCGAAGCTCATGAGCCGGCCACGCTTGCTGACCCGGGCGCTGGCGGTCACGTCCTGGCGGGGGGCAACGGACAGGTAGTTCACCGTCAGCGACGCAGTCATCGACCGGGTACCGGTGTCGTAGTCGTGCCCGGCCATGACGGCACCCGACCCGATGGTGTCGATCAGGGCCGCGATCACCCCGCCGTGCAGAATGTCCTCGTGCGCAGTCAACTGATCGGCGAACGGCAAGGTCGCCTCGACGCCGTCCGGGTCCCATCGGGTTATGCGCAGCCCGCACAGGCGGTTGAAGGCCACTTCGTCCTGCCAGTGCGCCCGAAACCACGACCTGCGCCGCTCCTGGCGCTCGGCGTCAGAATCCATCTCCGTCCTCTCCGCAGCGCATCCGCGGTTGAGAAAAAGTGCTATATGAGCATAATAGTCTAATGGAATTTTCCCCGATCCGCGGTGCCATCCCGGCCGATCCGCCCAGCGGACCGCTATCGGGGGTTCGGGTCATCGAGATGGCCGCCATCGGCCCGGTGCCGTTCTGCGGCATGCTCCTCGCGGATCTGGGGGCGGAGGTCCTCCGGGTCGACCGGCCGCCCGGGAGCGGCGACCGCAGCGGGGCAACGTCGCGCGTGCTGTCGCAGGCCCCTGAGCGCTATGTCATGCATCGGGGGCGGCGCTCGGTCGCCGTTGACCTCAAGCACCCTGAAGGTCGCGAGGTGGTGCTCCGGCTCGCCTCGCAGGCGGACGCGCTCGTGGAGGGCTTCCGCCCGGGCGTGATGGAGAAGCTTGGGATCGGTCCCGACGCCTGCCTGGAGCGGAACGCCCGGCTCGTCTACGGGCGGATGACCGGCTGGGGGCAGGACGGGCCGCTATCCGCTACCGCCGGGCATGACATCAACTACATCGCCCTGTCCGGGGCGCTCAGCAACTTCGCCCGGGCCGGCGAGAGGCCGGTTCCCCCGGTCAACCTGGTGGGCGACATGGGCGGCGGAGGGCTGTTCCTCGCCTTCGGCCTCGTGTGCGGCGTGCTGGAGGCGCGGGGCTCGGGCCGGGGCCAGGTCGTCGATGCGGCGATGATCGACGGTGCGGCGGCACTGACCATGATCCTGCACAGCATGCTGGCCCAGGGCCGGTGGCACGACCGCCCGGGCACCAACTTCAGCGATACCGGCTCGCCCTTCTACGAGGTCTACGAGACGCTGGACGGGCGGTATGTGGCGGTGGGCGCGATCGAGGCGCCGTTCTGGCGGCAACTCCTCGAGCACCTCGGCATCGCCGAGACAGAACTCGGCGACCGAGACGACCCAGCGAACTGGCCGGCGATGAAGGACCGCCTGGCCGCGGTGTTCCGCACCCGGACCCGCGACGAGTGGGCACAGGTGTTCGCGACGACCGATTCCTGTGTGACGCCGGTGCTCTCGCTGACCGAGGCGCACCTGCACCCGCACCACCAGGCTCGCGGAACGTTTGTCGAGCGCGGTGGCATCGTCCAGCCCGCGCCCGGGCCGCGCTTCAGCCGTACCCCGCCGTCCAACCTCAGGCCCCCTCCCGCGCCCGGCCAGCAGGCGACCCAGGCCCTCGCTGACTGGGGCTTCGAGGAACGCGACATCACCCGGCTCCGGAAGACCGGCGTGGTCACATGACCAGCCGCCGGGCCGGCTACCGGACGTGATCCGTTACCCGGCGGCTTCCGCCTTGACGGCCGGGTCCAGGTCGACGAACTGCCGCTGGAGAACGTACTTGAGGACCTTGCCGCTGGCGTTGGTCGGCAGGGTGCTGGTTATGAAGACGTAGCGCGGGACCTTGAAGTTGGCCAGACGCTGCCTGGCCCAGGCCACCACGTCGCCCGGGGTGACGGTGCTCCCTGGCCGCGGCGTCACGAAGGCGGCGCCTACCTCGCCGAGCCGGAGGTCGGGAACGCCGACGACCGCCGCGCTGGATATCTGGTCGAACTCCAGCAGGGCGCCCTCCACCTCGGCCGGCGCGACATTGAATCCCCCGACGATGAAAATGTCCTTCTTCCGGCCAGTGATCCTCAGGTAGCCCTCGCTGTTCCTTTCCCCGATGTCTCCGGTATGCAGCCAGCCGTCAGCGTCGATCGCCGCCGCGGTCGCCGCCGGGTCGTCGAGATAGCCTTTCATCACGTTGAATCCGCGAACCAGCACCTCGCCGTCGTGCCCATCCGGGACCTCGCGCCCCTGCGGATCGACCAGGCGCACCTCGATCCCCCGCACCGGTTTCCCCGACCAGTTGGCGACGATCTCTGGCGGGTCGTCCCGCGCCGTGACCGCGACCATAGCCGTGCACTCCGTGAGCCCGTAGCCAGTGCTGACCGTCCGCACCGGCAGATCCCGCCGGACCCGCCGGACCAGCTCAACGGGGACGCTCGAGGCCCCGATGAACGCCAGCCGGAGCGAGCTGAGGTCACGGTCGAGGCGACGCGGCGAATCAAGGACCGACGTGAACAGGGTGGGAGGCCCGGGCAGGACCGAGATCCGCTCGGCGGCGACGGTGTCGAGCAGGTGATCGGCATCGAACACCCGCATCACCACCACGGTGGCGCCGACCAGGAAGGAGAGCATCCATCCTGCCTTATACCCGAAGCAGTGGAAGAACGGGTTCAGGACGAGATGCCGGTCCCCCTCCCGCAGCCCGAATCCTTCGTTGTAGGCCTCGTAGGCGCGCAGGCTCTGCCCGTGGGTGAGCAACACGCCTTTCGGGAAACCCGTGGTACCCGAGGTGAACATGACATCGCACACATCCTCGGGACCGAGGGTGGTGATCCGCCGCTCGGCCTCGCTCTCGCTGACCCGGTCGCCGGTGCGCAGAAACGCTGGCCAGCTCGTCGCCTGCGGCGGGGCCGGGCCGGACAGGACCACCGTGCGGTTCAGGGCCGCGGGCCGGGGCGTCACTGCCTCGAGCATGCCGAGGTAGTCGATATCCAGGAAATCGGTCACGGTCAGGATGGCCGTGGCCCGGGCCTGGCCGAGAACGTAGGCGGCTTCCGCGCCCTTCAGGCGGGTGTTCATCGGCACGATCCAGGCGCCGGTCGACAGGACCCCGAGGACGGCCGTGATGTAGTCGGCCGAGTTCGGCGCCCAGATCGCGACGCGGTCCCCGGGGCCGATCCCGGCGCTCAGGAAGGCCCGTGCCGAGCGCAGCAGCAGCGAGTCCAGTTCGGCATAGGTGATCCGCCGGTCGCCGTCCACGATGGCCTCGCGCTGGGCGAAACGGGCGCCGCCGGCGCGGACCATCGCCGGGATGGACCGGAATCTCACGTCGGCCGTCGGGCCACTGGCAGGCCCGGCTTCGGGCGCGCTCATGTCAGCTGGCCAGCCCTGACGTGCCGCGCGGCAGCACGTGATACGCGCGGCGGAGGCCGGCATCGATCTCGGCGGCGTCCAGGCGTCCCTCATGCTGCGCGCGGAACACCGCGCCGGAATCGACCTCCCACGGGCGCACGCGCTGGATCGCGTTGCCGTCTATGCGCAGGATCGCCCCGGTAAGCCAGGCGGAGCGCTCCGAGACGAGCCAGGCCACGACCGGGGAGGAGTTCGCCGGGTCGAACTTGTCCCAGTCGCCTGGCCCGCCCGGCTGGCCCAGGATGGACGAGGTCATCCGGGTCCGGGCCAGTGGCGAGATGGCGTTCACGGTCACGTGATAGCGGTCCATCTCCATCGATGTGATGAGGGTGAACGAGGCGATGGCGGCCTTGGCCGCCCCGTAATTGGCCTGGCCGATGTTACCGAACAGCCCGGTCCCTGAGGTGGTGTTGACTACGCGGCCACTGACGGGCTGGCCCGCTTTGGCTGTGGCCCGCCAGTAGTCGCAGGCGTGCTTGGTGACCGCGAACGTGCCCTTGAGGTGGGTCGCGATGACCACGTCCCAGTCGTCCTCGCTCATCGAGGTCAGCATGCCGTCCCGGAGGATGCCCGCGTTGTTCACCACCGCGTCCAGCCGGCCGAACTGCGCCACGATCCGCTTCACGAGCGATCCGACGCCCTCGAAGTCCGTCACCGACGTGGAGTCGGCGATCGCCGTGCCGCCTGCCGACTCGATCTCGTCGACGACCTGCTGCGCGGGCGATTCGTTACCCCCCTCGCCCCGAACTCCTACGCCGAGGTCGTTGACCACCACGGTGGCGCCATGGGTGGCAAGCTCCAGGCAGTGGCTCCGGCCAATTCCGCGCCCCCCGCCCGTGACCAGGACCACCCGTCCGTCAAGCAGCGTCATCCTGCCTCCTGCTAGTATAAGAGTTTAAATAGTATAACTCTTATCCGCTTCGGGATAATCTCGGGATGAGAGGCCGAGATGATAGGTCTGACCAGGGTAGGGGGACCAGGCGGACCGTCCTGAAGGAGGGAGCAACGCATGACCCTCCCGCTCGCCGGGCTGACCGTTGTCGGGTTCGAGCAGGCCGTCGCCGCGCCGCTCTGCACGCGTCACCTCGCGGACCTTGGGGCGCGCGTGATCAAGGTCGAGCAGCCCGGCGGCGGTGACTTCAGCAGATCGTACAACCAGGCGGTCAAGGGCCTGTCCAGTTACTTTGTGTGGCTGAACCGCAGCAAGGAATCCGTCGTGGTTGACGCCAAGACGCCAGGCGGAGCCGGAGTGGTCAGGCGGCTCGTCGCGACCGCTGATGTCGTCGTCCAGAACCTGTCGCCCGGCGCGGCCGTGCGCCTCGGGGTGGCGGCGCGGCAGGTGGTGACGGCCAACCCACGCGTGGTCGCCGTCGACATCTCCGGCTACGGCACCGGCGGCCCCTACGACCACAAGCGCGCGTACGATCTCCTCGTCCAGGCCGAGGGCGGGGCCTGCTCGATCACGGGCACCCGTCAGCAGCCGGCCAAGGCCGGTCCCCCGCTGGCCGACCTGGGTGCGGCGATGTACGCCCTGTCCGGCATCCTGGCCGCGATCTTCGAGCGGGAGCGGACCGGGCGCGGTGCCGCCCTTGAGGTGGCGATGCTCGACGTCGTCGCGGAGTGGATGGGCTTCGCGCTGCAGCACACCAGGCACACCGGTGCCGAGTTGCCGCGCAGCGGCATGAGCATGCCGACCGTGGCGCCGTACGGGGCCTTCCCCACCGCCGGGGGCGGCACGGTCGTGCTGGGGACGACGAATGACGGGGAGTGGCAGCGACTGGCGCGCGACCTGATCGGCCGGCCCGACCTGGCGGCAGACGCCCGCCTGGCCAGCAACGCCGGCCGCTGTGCCAACCGGGCCGAGATTGACCGGGCGATCACCGCCTGGACCTCACGCCACGATCTGGCCCTGATCGAGCGCGCGGCGGACGCGGCGGGAGTCGGGAGCGCGAGATACAACACGGTGGCCGAGGTCCTGGCGCATCCACAGCTCACCGAGCGCGGGCGGTGGCAGCAGGTCGACTCCCCAGCCGGGCCGCTCGACGTGCTGCTCGCCCCCCCGGTCTCGCCCGCATGGGACCAGCGGCTGGACCCCGTGCCCGGGCTCGGGCAGCACACCCGCTCGGTTCTGGCTGGCCTCGGTTACTCGGATGGCGACATCGAGCAGCTCCGGGCCAGCTCCGCCATACCGGAAGACTGCTGACCGGCGGGCCGACCGCCCCCCGGGCCACAGGGGTAGATTCAGTTATATAAGCTACAGGTAATTAGCTGCTACCGGCGGTAGCGGCTCCGTGAGCCCGATGGGGGTGCTGCTGCGGTGGACCTTGAGTTTACGCCGGGAGAGCGGGCGTTCCGGGATGAGGCACGCGCGTGGCTGACGGAGCACCTGGTGGGCGAGTTCGCGGAGCACCGGGGCATCGGGGGGCCAGCGAGTGACGAGGGGTGGGAGATCCGCCTTCGCTGGGACAAGGAGCTTTCAGCGGGCCAATGGCTCGGCCTGACCTGGCCGCGCGAGCTGGGCGGACGAGGCCTGACGCCCAAGGAAGAAGCGATCTTCACGATCGAGCACTCACGCGCCTGCGCGCCCTACATCGCCACCGAGCAGGGCCTCACGCTGCTGGGGCCGATGGTGCTCGCCTTCGGCACCGAGGAGCAGAAGAAGCGGTTCATCCCCCCGATACTGGCGGTTGACGAGCTATGGGGCCAGGGCTTCTCCGAGCCCGGCGCAGGCTCGGACCTGGCCAGCGTGAGCACCCGGGCGGAGCGGGAGGACGGGGACGGGCGGAACGGCCGGTGGGTGATCAATGGGCAGAAGATCTGGACCTCGATGGGAGACCGCGCCCAGTGGCTCTACGTGCTGTGCCGGACGGCAGCCGACCCGGCGCTGCGGCACCGCGGGCTGACGATGTTCATCGTGGACGCCCGGCAGCCGGGGGTGGAGGTGCGGCCGATCACGAACATGTCCGGGCGAGGCGAGTTCAGCGAGGTGTTCTTCACCGATGCCCGCACCTCCGACGACCTGATGCTGGGCGAGCTGAACGGCGGCTGGCGGGTGGCCATGGCCGGGCTGTCGTTCGAGCGCGGCCTGACGCTGCTCAGCCACCAGATCAGCTACGAGCGCGAGATCCGTTCGGCGATCGAGCTCGCGCGTGAGCGGGGCCGGGCAGGCGACCCGGTGATCCGGCAGCGCCTGGTCCAGGCGTGGGCGGCCGTCGAGGTCATGCGGTACATGAACCTGCGCTCGCTGACCAGCTTGTTCCGCTCCGCGGAGACCGGGTCGATCACGTCGGTCACCAAGCTCTTCGCGTCCCGCCACCACCAGCGCCTGGCCGAGCTGCGGGCCGAGCTGATGGGACCGTGGCTCGAGGTGGTGGGCGAGGACTACGAGCTGCAGCCCGCGCAGTCCGCCTTGCTGGGCAGCCGGGCCGAGACCATCTACGGCGGCACCGCCGAGATCCAGCACAACATCATCGCCGAGCGCGTCCTCGGGTTGCCCCGATGAGCCGCCCGGTGGTCAGCACCGTGGCATGAAAAGGAGCCAGGCACGTGGACTTCGCCTTCAGTGAGGAGCAGGAGCTGCTCAGGTCGACCGTGCGCACGTTCATCGACCGCAACTACCCGGAGAGCAAGGTGCGCGAGCTGATGGCCGGGCCGGCCGGTAACGACCCCGCGCTATGGCGGCAGATGGCCGACCAGCTCGGGCTGCAGGGCCTGGCCATCCCCGAGCAGCACGGCGGCTCGGGCTTCGGCTTCCAGGAACTCGCGATCGTCGAGGAGGAGCTGGGGCGTGCCCTCGTTCCCTCGCCGTTCCTGGCCAGCGTGGTGCAGGCCGGGTCTTACCTGGCGCACTGCGGCGATGAGGCGGCGCAAAAGGACTACCTGCCGCCGATCGCGGCCGGGACGACCATCGCCAGCCTGGCCATCGTGGAATCCAGCGGCCGCTGGGATCTTGGTGACGTCGGCCTCACGCCGCATCACGCGTCGGCCGAGCCGCGTCTGTCGGGAACCAAGCTGTTCGTGCTGGACGGCGGCATCGCTGACCTGATCCTGGTGGCCGCGCGCGAACCAGAAGGGGGCCTCAGCGTCTACGCCGTGCCGAGCGGAGCTCCTGGCCTGCGTCTGGAGCCGCTCCACACGATGGACCAGACGCGCAAGCTCGCGCACGCGCGTTTCGATGGCACGCCGGCCCGCCTGGTCGGCCAGCGCGGCGCCGCCGCCGCCGCGCTCCAGATCGCGCTGCAGGTCACGGCCATCGCGCTGGCGATGGAAGCGGCCGGCGGCGCGCAGCGCGCGCTGGAGATGGCGGTCGAGTACGCCAAGATCCGGCACCAGTTCGGGCGCCCGATCGGCTCGTTCCAGGCCATCAAGCACAAGTGCGCCGACATGCTGGTTGAGGTCGAGGCGGCGCGGTCGGCCGCCTACTACGGGGTCTGGTGCGCCTCGGAGGAGAACGAGGAGCTGCCCGCGCTGGCGTCGCTGGCCAAGTCCGTGTGCGCCGACGCCTACTTCCAGGTGGCGGGCGACAACATCCAGGTCCACGGCGGGATCGGTTTTACCTGGGAGCACCCGGCCCACCTGTACTTCAAGCGCGCGAAGTCGACCCAGGTCCTGCTGGGCGACTCGGCCTACCATCGCGAACGCCTGGCCAGCCTGGCGGGCATCGCACCGCCCGAGCCGGCCGGCTGACCGGCGGAGGCTTCAGGCGATGTCGTCGGCACCTGGGGCCGCACCGGGACCGGCCACGTTCATGGCGGGCTGCCTGGCGCGCACTCCGTTCCGGGTCCAGGCGGCGGCCGCGGCGGCCGTCGGCTTCGCCTCGATCACCATCTGGCCGAACATCTGGCGGCACGCCCGGCGGCGAGACTCGCTGACCCTGGCCGGCATGCGGGCGATCCTGGACGACCGCGGCCTGACCCTCACCGATGCCGACGGGTGCTCCGACTGGGTGCCCGTCCCCTCGGAACCCGGCCGCACACCCGGTCCCATGCGGCGCCGGGTTCCGCGCGAGGAGTTCTTCGAGGTGTGCGTGGCCCTGGGCGGGACCACGGTCGTGGCCGTGCACCTGACCGACGCCGGGCTCGACCTCGGCCGGGACACCGAGGGCTTCGCCGTGCTCTGCGACGAGGCGGCCTGCCACGGGCTGCGCGTGGCCCTCGAGTTCTTCCCGTTCAGCAACGTCCCCGACCTGGGCACGGCGTGGCGCATCGTCTCGGACGCGGGCCGTCCCAACGGAGGGGTCGTGGTCGACCTCGGGCACTACGTCAGGAGCGGGCGCGACGACGAACTGCTGGCGCGGATCCCCCCCGACCGGATCTACACCGTCCAGCTGGCCGACGGCCCGGCCACCGCGCCGGGCGACCTGGCCCAGGAGGCGATGTACCACCGGATGATGCCGGGCACCGGCGAATTCGGCGTGGCTGAGTTCCTCTCGATGCTGGACGCGATGGGGGTCCGCGCGCCCTGCGGCCCCGAGGTCTACCAGCGCTCCTTCGATGAACGGCCCGCCCGCGAGGTCGCGGGCGAGCTCTACCGGGCGCTGCGGGATGTCGGCCCGGCCGCGCCGCCCGGGTAGCGCCCGGCCACCGGCCCGCCGATAGGCGCCCCCGCCGCAGGAACGAGGTGCACGTTGAGCAGCAGCCCGGCCGCTGATCCGCCGCCCGGGGATCTCGCCACCGGCCGGCTCACGGACTGGCTGGCCAGGGAGGCACCGGGGCTCGCCCCTCCGGTATCAGCGAGCCTGATCACCGGGGGCCGCTCGAACCTGACCTACATCATCGGGTGCGCCGACGGCGGCCGGATCGTGCTCCGCCGCCCGCCCGGCGGGACGCGGAGCGGAGGCGCCCACGATGTCTTGCGGGAGTACCGGATCCTGACCGCATTGCACGGCACCGATGTCCCCGTGCCCGCGCCGCTCGCGGCCTGCGACGACCCGGACGTGATCGGCGCGCCGTTCTATCTCATGGATTACGTCGACGGCGAGGTGCTCGACAGCGTGCAGCGCGCGCAGGCCTGGCGGCCCGCTCAGCGCTGGCATCTGGGGATGGACCTGATCACGATCCTGGCCCGGATGCACGCGCTCGTTCCCGCCGAGCACGGCCTCGGGTCGCTCTCCCCGCCGGGTAACTATGCCGAACGGCAGTTTCACCGCTGGTCGCGGCAGTGGGACGGCTATCGCACACGCGACCTGCCCGCGCTCGCGGAGGCAGGCCGCCTGCTCCGCGCGGCGCTGCCCGGGCCGGTCCCGGCCGCCCTGGTGCATCAGGACTACCGCCTCGGGAACGTGATCGTCGGCCCCGGGACGATCCGGGCCGTGCTCGACTGGGAACTGGCGGTCCTGGGTGACCCCGTGGCCGATCTGGGGTACCTCGGCGCCCGGATCGCTGCCCCGGCCGCCGTGCTCGCTCCGCACGGTGAGCCCCTGAGCCTGCCGGGCTTCCCCTCGCTCGACCAGCTGATCGAGGGTTACGAGCGCGCCCGCGGCCGGCCCGTTCGCGGCCTTGGCTTCCACCGCGCGCTCGCAGCGTGGCGGTGGACAGTGATCGCCGAGGGGATCTACCTGCGCTTCCAGGCCGGCGCGATGGGGGCCCAGGAGGCAGATCTCGGCTTCCTCCGGGACCGGGTCGAGACCCTGGCCGAGTTCACCCTGCAGTGCGCCAGGGGCCTGGACTGATCACGGTCCCGGCGCCTCAGCCCAGGCCGGCCGAGCTGACCAGGGCCGGATCGAGCGGGGCGAAGGACGGCGGCCGGCGCTCCACGAAACTGCCGACACCTTCCTTGAAGTCCGGGTGCGGTTTCAGGACCTGGCCCCACAGCCGCAGGGCCTCGGTGCGTGCGGTTTCCAGATCCTGGCCCATGGCCTGGTAGATCTGGAGCTTGGCCACGGCCATGGCGAGCGGAGAGCAGTTCTGCGCGAGATCGCGGGCATAGTCGACGGCGGCGTCGACCACCTGGCCGGGCTCGACGACCCGGTTCACCAGGCCCAGCTGGCGTGCTTCCTCAGCACCGAACACCCGGGCGGATAGCATGAGGTCCATCGCGTTGCCCAGGCCGACCAGGCGCGGCAGCAGCCAGGCCGTGCCGTGCTCGGCATGGATGCCGCGACGGGCGAAAGCGGTACTGAACCTCGCTCCTGCGGCGGCGAACCGGACATCGCACAGCATGACCTGGATGAGCCCGATACCGGCGCAGGCGCCGTTGATGGCGGCGATAATTGGCTTCGGCACGCTGGCCGGGAGCGTCTGGGGGCGGCGCAGCTCGGGGTTGGTCTGAGTGGTGCCGGCCGCAGCGCCGGAGAGAGTCTGCGAGTCGAGCCCCGGGCAGAACGATTTACCGGCCCCGGTCAGCACGATCGCGCGCACCTGGCTGTCGGTGGCGGCCAGCTCCAGGGTGTCGAAGTAGCGCCCTTCCATCTCAGTGGTCCAGGCGTTGTTGCGCTCCGGGCGGTTCAGGGTGAGCACGAGCACCCCGTCGCGCAGCTCGCTCAGCAGTGAGGATTCGGCCATCAGAACGCTCCTTGCCCGGATATCACAACGCCGGCTTGCTGGCCCGTCGCGGTTTCATATGGATAATATAACCTATTAGTGAGGACACGGGCCAAGTGCTGCCCGTCCGGGCCGTGCGGGTGACCACCCGCCGAGGCCACCGGCCGGGGAGCCGGGCGGGAGCCGACCACCCAGCCAACCCGCCGACAGGAGGCAGGCATGACGTTCGCTGGCTTCGGCCTGACTGACGAGCTAGGCATGCTGCGGGAGGTCGTGGCCAGGTTCGTCGCTGACCGGATCCGCCCGGTGGAGGAGAAGATCGGACCGGAAGCCCGGTCGATTCCGCACGACGAGCTGGCCGGCCTGCGGGCTGCCGCCCGCGAGCTCGGCCTGTGGTGCTTCGACGCCCCCGCGGACTACGGCGGAGCTGGGCTCTCGGTCTTTGAGTACGTCGTGGTCCTCGAACAGGCCTGCAAGCACCGATTTTGCTTCCCGCACGCCGGAGGCGGAGCCTTCGGCCACAGCCCGCCGGTTGTCCTGTACGCGGGCGGTCCGGAGATCATCGAACGGTACGTGGTGCCGACCATCGAGCACGGGTGGACCTCGTTCACGGCCATCTCCGAACCCGACGGAGGGACCGACCCCGCGCGCGCGATCCGGACCACCGCCCGTCGCGACGGTGACGAGTGGGTCCTGAACGGGCGCAAGCTGTGGATCACCAATGCCGAACGAGCCCGGTTCGGCGTGATCTACGCCCGGACCGGCCAGGGGATCAGCGCCTTCGTCGTGGATACGAGCCGGCCGGGATTCTCGACGCGTACGCTCCCGGTGATCCGCGACCACTGGCCGACGGAGGTTCTCCTCGACGGTGTGCGCGTGCCAGCAGGCAATCTCGTGGGCGAAGACGGAGCCGGGCTCACCCTCGCGGCTGACTGGCTGGTCCGGGGCCGGCTGAGCTACGCGGCGCGGGCCGTGGGCGTAGCCGAGGAGGCGGTGCGCCTGGCCACCGAGTGGGTGCGAGAGCGGAAGACCTTCGGTGCAGCCCTGGCCACGCGCCAGGCGATCCAGTGGGCCATTGCCGATTCACGGGTCGAGATCAACGCCGGCCGCTGGCTTACCTGGGAGGCGGCCTGGAAGGACGACCAAGGCGAGGACGCGCGCCTGGAAGCCGCCATCGCCAAGCTGTACTGCACCGAGATGGGCTTCCGGGTCGTGGACAAGATGATGCAGCTTCTCGGCGCGATGGGGATGTCCCGCGAGGTCCCGCTGGAGGGATGGTTCCGCGATCTGCGGGTGGCCCGCGTGGTCGAGGGTTCGAGCGAGATCCTGCGTTCCCACATCGCCCGCAAGGTCATCGGCCCGGCGGCCTCGACGCGGCCTCGGTAGCGAGCGGGCGCTCGCGCAGCAGGAACTTGCGGACCTTTCCGCTGGCGTTGCGGGGCAGGTCGTCGACGGCTTCCCAGTACCTCGGCATCTTGTAGTTCGCCAGCCGTTCCCGCGCGAAGGCCGTCAGGTCGTCGAGATCGAACGTCAGCCGGTCCCGCGGCACCACGAAGGCCTTACCGACCTCGCCCAGCCGCTGGTCGGGAACCCCGATCACCGCGACCTCCGCCACCGAACGGTGCAGCCCCAGCACACGCTCGATCTCGGCCGGGTAGGTGCTGAAGCCGCCGACCAGGAACATGTCCTTCTTGCGGTCGGTGACGGTGAGCCGGCCCTGGGCATCGAACCGGCCAATGTCCCCGGTGTGCAGCCAGCCGTCGGAGTCGACTGCCTCGGCCGTCGCCTCGGGATCGTCGAAATAGCCGGCCATCACGTTGTAGCCCCGGATGAGGATCTCGCCCGCAGAGCCCGCCGGCAATTCCTGGCCGCGGCCGTCCACGATGCGCATCGCCACGCCGGGAACCGGCCTCCCCGATGTCGTTGACACGGTCTCGAAGTCATCGAACCAGTAGCACCGGGATCCGACGGCGGTCGACTCGGTGAGCGCGTAGCCCGGGGAAAACTGGGCGATGCCGAGTTCGGCGCGGACCCGGGCGAAGCCCTCGGCCGAGAATCCCATCGAGCCCGGGCCTGCGACACGCACCGAGCTGAGCCTGGACCGGTCCACGCCCGGGTGGTCAAGCAGGCCGAGGAAGATGGTCGGCGAGCCCTGCAGCACGGTGGCGTGCTCGCGGCCGATCAGGTCAGCGAGCCCCAGCACGTCGAAGGCCGGCACCGGCAGGAAGGCCGCTCCGTGCAAGGCCGCCGTCAAAACGATGCCCTTGAGCCCGAAGCAGTGGAAGAACGGCGCGAGCCCGATCATCCGGTCACCCGGTCGCAGCCCGAGCGACCGGCCGTATTCGGTATAACCCCGGGCGCTCGCGTCATGCCGGAGCATCGCGCCCTTGGGCCGCCCGGTCGTCCCCGACGTGAACAGGATGTCGGAGACGTCCGCGCCGCCCACGGCCCGGGCCCGCGATCGGGCCTCGGCCTCGCTCACCCGCGCCCCGGATGCCGCGAGCCGGTCCAGCGTGATCGCGCCTGCCTGGGGCGGGCCGTTCATGGTGACCGTGAGGCGGACCTCGCCCAGCAGCCCGCACTCCGCCAGCGAGGCGAGATAGTCGCGGCCGAGGAAGTGGCCGGTCGTGAACACCGCGCTGGCCCTGGCCCGCCTGATCAGCTCGGCGGCCTCGACGGTCGTGAGCCGGGTGTTGAGCGGGACCACGATCGCGCCCACGCAGTAGCTGCTCATGGCGGCGATCGCGAACTCGGCAGAGTTGGGGGCCCAGATGGCCACCCGCTCGCCCGGGCAGAGCCCCGCGGCGATCAGGCCGCGGGCACACAACGTGACGTCCCGGCCGTAGTCCGCGAACGTCCACCGGCGCTGGCCGTCGACGATCGCCTCGGCACCGGGCCAGCGCTCGACCGCCCTGCCCAGCGCGGCGGGAATGGTGCCCGGGTAGTCGGTGCTCTCGGCCGCGTGGGCGAGTACCCCGCTCATGACCTCACCAAGATCAGATAACTTGTCTATCTAATTGTTACCTTAAAGCATATGCTGGGGCGGTCGGATCCTGAACGGGCATCCAGGGAGGCGGGCGCGATGACCGTGCTGCGTGGCGGGCTGCTGGTGGACGGGACCGGCGCGCTGGCCCGGCCGGCTGACGTGGTGATCGAGGGCGACCGGATCTCCGCGGTCCAGCCGCCCGGCACCGCGGCCGCGGACGGCGATGCCGTCGATCTCGACGGCCTGGTGCTCGCCCCGGGATTCATCGACTGCCATACCCACTACGACGCGCAAGTGCTGTGGGACCCCGACCTCACCCCCTCGTCGTGGCACGGCGTGACCACCGTGGTGATGGGCAACTGCGGGTTCGGAATCGCCCCGACCCGCCCGGCAGGCCGCGAGACCATCGCCAGGACGCTGGAGAACGTCGAGGGCATGTCGGTCGAGGCGCTGTCCGCGGGCATCCCCTGGACGTTCGAGACCTTTCCCGAGTACCTCGACGCCGTGCAGCAGGCCGGGCCGAGGCTGAACGTGGCCGTCATGCTCGGCCATACGCCGCTGCGGCTGTACGTGCTGGGCGAGGAGGCCGCCGAGCGGGAGGCCACGCCGGCCGAGATCGGCCAGATGCGGCGGCTGGTCGGCGAGGCCATCGACGCGGGCGCGATCGGCTTCGCCTCGTCCCGCACGCCCGCTCACGCCGGGGCGTGGGGCAGGCCCGTGCCCAGCCGGCTCGCCACCGTCGCCGAGCTCATGCAGCTGGCCGAGCCGCTGGGCGAGCGCGGCCGGGGCACGTTCGCGATTACCCGCGGCCCCGACTTCGGCCCGGCCGAGCTGGCCGAGCTGTCGGTCAAGACCGGGCGGCCGGTCACCTGGACGGCGCTGACCGCTTCGCCGGGCGCGATGGGCGTGCTCGACCAGGCCGCGGGCCGCGGCGGTGAGGTATGGCCGCAGATCGCCTGCCGCCCGATCGTCTTCCAGGTCACGCTGGCCGAGCCCGCTCCGCTCGCCCGCGCCGACGCGTTCGCGGAGGTGCTGTCCGTATCAGCCGGGAAGCGCGCCCGGTTCTACCGTGATCCGGGCTGGCGAGCCCGCGCCCGGGCCGACGCGGCCCGGCAGTGGTCCTACGCCTGGGACAAGCTGTTCGTGCAGGAAACGCTGACCCATCCCGAGCTGGCCGGCGGTCCGTCGCTGGCCGAGGTGGCGGCCCGGCGGGGCACCGACCCGCTCGACGTGATGTGTGACGTCGCGCTGGACGATGACCTGCGGACCCGGTTCCGGGTCGTGGTCGCCAACGACGATGCGGAGTCGCTGGCCGGGCTGCTCAGGGATGATCGCACCCTGCTCGGCCTGTCTGACGCGGGCGCGCACGCCAGCCAGCTGTGCGACGCGGTCTTCGCCACCTACCTCCTGGAGCACTGGGTCCGCGAGACCGGCACGCTGTCTCTGGAAAAGGCCGTCTGGCGGATCACCGGGCACCCGGCAGCGGTGTTCGGGATTCGCGGGCGCGGACGCGTCGCCCCCGGGTACTTCGCCGACCTGGTCGCGTTTGATCCCGCCGCGGTGGGCGTGCAGCGGATGGAACGGGTATGGGATCTCCCGGCCGGCGCCGACCGGCTGATCGCCCGCAGTCACGGCCTGCACCGGGTCTGGGTGAACGGTGAGCCGAGCGGTGGCGACCGCGGTGGCCCGCGCGCAGGCCGGCTCATCCGTGACGGCGGTACCTCGGCCGGCCCGGCCGGCGCCAGCCGGTAAGACACGGCATCGGCTGGGCCACTACGGCCGCACGGCGGGGCCTGGCGCATCCGCCGCAGGCGCTCGCTCGTCCGGTTCAGCCTCGCACCAGGGCCCGGCGCAGCAGCTTGCCGGTGCCGGTGCGCGGCAGCGACGGCACGACCTGCCACCGGGCGGGTACCTTGAAGGCGGACAGGGCGGTACGCGCGAACGCGGTGAGTTCCTCGCCGGTGGGCGGGTCGGCGGGATCGGCCGCTACCACGAAGGCCTTGACCGCCTGGCCCAGCTGGGAGTCGGGCACGCTGACCACCGCGGCGTCTGCTACCTGGGGGTGCTCGACCAGCAGCTTCTCGACTTCCAGGGGATAGATGTGCTGGCTGCCCCGGGTGATCACGTCGCGCCGCCGGCCGACCAGGTACAGGTAGCCATCCTCGTCGAGCCATCCCAGGTCACCGGTGCGCAGCCAGCCGTCGGGGCCGGCCGCGGCGAGGTGATCCGCGCGGGCCATCACCTCGCCGACGCCGGCCCTATCCGGGCGCCAGATGCGCACCTCGGCCCCGGGCACGGGTCGGCCTGCCGACTGGAGCAGTTCATCGCGCCAGGTGGCGAGCTGGTGATCGGCCGGAGACAGCCAGGTGATCGGGCTACCCTCCGTCTGGCCGTAGAGGCTGAGGAAGCCGACGCCCGGCAGCCGCGTCATCGCCGTCCGCAGCGTGTCCGGATGGATCGGCGAGACGCCATACTGCATGATCCGCAGCGTGCGCAGCGGCAGTGCGCCCCTGCGCAGCAGCGTCTCCACCATGATCGGCGTCAGCAGCGCGTGGGTGACCCGAAGAGTCTCCAGGTCACGCCAGGCGTACACCGAGAAGCGCTCGACCGGCACGGCCGTCGCGCCCGCCGCCAGGGCCACCATGATGCTGCCCAGGCCGGCGATGTGGTGAAAGGGCGCCGCGGTAGCGAAGACGCTGCCCGGCCGCAACTGCTGCAGCGCGGCGCTCAGCCGCGCCCGGCGCACCAGCCGGTCATGCCGGTAGCACACCGCCCTGGGGTGACCCGCCGTTCCCGAGGTGTGCAGCACCACCGCCGTGTCATCTGGCGCAGGAACCGGCAGGGGCTCGCCCGGGCAGGGCAGCCGGGCGAGCACCGCTACCTCCCGGCCCAGTTCCCGGGCTGCCTGCCGGGCTAGGTCAGCGAACCGGGGCTGGGCCACGATGCATGGCGCGTCGAGTCGCTCCACGCACTGTGCCAGTTCAGACGGGGGAAGCTGCGGATCGAGCGGTGCCATCGGGCGGCGCACGGCGGCGCCCGCCAGCACCAGGGCCAGCGCCTCAGGGCCGGCATCCACCAGGGCCGGCACCGGGCGACCGGAGGGCAGCCCCCAGCCAGCCATCCAGCGGGCGGCCGCGGAGGCGTGGCTGAGCAGCTGCGGCCCAGACCACTTCTGCTCGTGGGTGACTACCGCACGAGCGGACCGAGCGTGTGCCGCTGCCACCATGGAAACCCAGTCCTGGTCCATCTGCCCGCCCTGGCGGTGCCGCTCGCCAGCCATCACCCGGTAAGCCGCGCGTGAGCGTACCCGGACAGGACTTCCTGGCCGTCCGCGTTCACGGTGGACACCGAGAACTCCGCCACCGTGCCGTTCTCGGTGGGCTCGATCCGGGCCACCGTGGCCCGGACCGTCAGCGTGTCACCCGGCCACACCTGTGCGGTGAACCGGACCCCGAACCGCATCAGGCTCTCCGCCCCGACCAGCGCGGAAAGTGCCTGCCCGGTCAGCCCCATCGTGAGCATCCCGTGTGCGAACACAGACGGGTACCCGGCGACCTTCGTGGCGTAGACCTCGTCCGTGTGCAGCGGGTTGTAGTCGCCAGAAGCGCCGGCATACTGCACGATCTGGGTCCGTTTGAGGTCCTCCACGGCGACCGTCTCGAACGTCTGACCGACCGTCAGGTCACTGGCCCGCAGCGCGGTCATGACGCTGACCACTTCCGCCCCGCGGCGCGCGGGACCGGCCCGCTGCCCTCGGCCGTACCTGCCATCGTTCTCCTCCGAACCAGGGCCCGTTTAAGTACAATCATTTTACCTGCTGTACTATTTAAGCGCCAGCCTGGAAACAGCGGACATCGGCCTGACCAGCGAGCCGGAGGTGGAGAACCGTGGCACCCGGCTGGGTGGCCTGGGCCAGGCTTGACATCCGGGGCCGGCCGTCAGGGACCCGCCTGCCATGGCGATGATTCGGGCTCATCTACCGAGAAGGAGAGCGCATGTCGACAGGTTCATGCCGCGGCCGCGTCGTGGTGATCACCGGCGCCGCTAACGGACTCGGCCGGGCGCACGCCCTGGCCTTCGCCGCGCAGGGGGCCAAGGTGGTGGTGAACGACCTGGGCGGGGCGCGCGACGGTGTTGGCGCGTCAGCCGCGCCGGCCCAGGCGGTCGCGGACGAGATCGCCGCCGCGGGCGGTGCCGCTGTCGCGAACGCCGACGACATCTCCTCCTGGACCGGTGCGGAGCGGCTGATCGGCCAGGCGATCGACGCCTTCGGCGGGCTGGACGTGGTGGTGAACAACGCGGGGATCCTGCGTGACCGGGCGATCGTCACGATGAGCGAGCAGGACTGGGACGCGGTGCTCGGCGTGCACCTCAAGGGCACCTTCGCCGTGCTGCATCATGCGGCGGCGTACTGGCGGCAGCGGGTCAAGGACGGGCAGTCGAACGACGCACGGATGATCAACACGACGTCGCCGTCGGGGTTGTTCGGCAACGCGGGCCAGGGCAACTACGGGGCGGCCAAGGCCGGCATCGCCAGCCTGACCATCATCGCCGCTCGCGAACTGGGCCGCTACGGTGTCACGGTCAACGCCATCGCACCCACCGCGCTGACCCGGCTGACCGAGGACATCGACATGATGCGCACCGCGGCGGCCAGCACGGACCTGAGCCCGGAGTCGATCTCGCCGCTCGTGGTATGGCTCGGCTCGGCCGAGTCGCGGGAGGTGACCGGGCGGGTGTTCGGTGCCTGGGGAAACAAGATCACCGTGCTGGAGGGCTGGGTCAACGGTCCCAGCGTGTCGCAGGACTCGCGCTGGGACCCAGCCCAGCTGTCAGCCGTCGTGCCCGGCCTGGTGGCCAAGGCCGCGCCCAACGCGGACATGTTGGGCCAGCGGGACCCGGCCAGCTAGACGGGTCTGGCGGGCGCCGGGGGTGCTGAGCGGCGGCGCGGACGGCAAGACGGCGCGCTACCCGGCCGCCCGCTCGATGGCCTGGACGATCGCGTCGGGCGTGAGGGGCTGCGCGGTGATCTTGACCCCGAGCGGGCGGAGCGCGTCGCGGACCGCGTTGATGAGGGCGGCCGGGGACGCGATCGCGCCGCCCTCGCCCATCCCCTTGAAGCCGCCGGGGGTGGGGGCGGGCGTTACGACGTGCCCGTACTCGAAGTCGGGGACCTCGGCGGCGGTGGGAAGCTGGTAGTCGAGGAAGGTGGTGGTGAGCGGGTTGCCGTCGCCGTCGTAGACGAAGTGCTCGTAGAACACCCCGCCGATTCCCTGCGCCACTCCGCCGGCGATCTGTCCCTCGACGACCATGGGGTTGATCATGTTGCCGCAGTCCTCGCTGACGACGTAGCGCAGCAGTGTGACCTGGCCGGTCACGCGGTCGACCTCGACGGTCGCGGCGTGGCAGGCGTTGGAGAACATGAACATCGGCGCCTTCCACCGCGCGGTGGTCTCCAGCCCGGGCGGCACGCCCGGTGGCAGCGCGTCGGTGTTGAGGTAGGCCACCGCGGCGACCTGGGCCAGGGGCACGCCGGCGGCCGGGTCCCCCTTCACCGATACCGCACCGCAGGCCATCTCGACGTCGTCCGGCGCCGCCTCCATCAGGTGCGCGCCGATCAGCAGGACCTTCTCCCGCACCTGCTGCGACGCCTGCATCGCGGCGGCGCTGGCGATCGCCGCCGACCTGCTGCCCCCGGTACCCGGACCGTAGGGCGTGGCCGCGGAGTCGCCCTGGAAGAACCGGATGTCGTCGATGCTGACCCCAAGCTCGTCCGCGACGACCTGGACCACGGTCGTTTCGAGGCTCTGGCCGTGGCTTCCCGTGCTCATGAGCACGTTAACCCGCCCGCTGGGCTCGACCCGGATGGTCGCCGCCTCCGTGCCCAGGACGCCGAAGCCGAACTGCGGCTCGATATACAGCGACAGCCCGACGCCCAGGTACCGGCCCCGGGCGCGCGCCTCCTCCTGCTCTTTCCTGAACGCCTCGTAGCCGATCAGCCCGGCCGCCTGCTCGAGGGTCTCCGCCGGGCTGACCGCGGTGTAGACCAGGCCGGTGGCGGTCGTGAACGGCAGCTCGTCTTGCTGGATGACGTTGCGGCGCCGCAGCTCCAGAGGGTCGACGCCGAGCTCACCAGCGACGATGTCGATCATCTGCTCGCGCGCGGTCGTCTCCATCATCCACGGACCGCGGTAGGCACAGTGCCCGCTGGTGTTCGTGTAGGTGCCCTGCGCAGAAAAGGCGAGCCTCCGCAGGTGGTAGGGCCCGGGGAACATGCTCGCCGCGGTCGGCGCGGACATGCCGTCGCCGAAGATGGGATAGGCACCGACGTTCTCGAGGTGATGGGCCCTGGCCGCGGTGATGCGCCCGTCCGCTTCGACCGCGAGCGATACCTCCATCGATTCCTCGCGCGCGTGCCCGGCCGCGATGAGGTTTTCCGCGCGGTCTTCGATCCACTTGACCGCCCGGCCGAGCAGCTTGGCCGCGATCACGACCGCGTGGTCTTCGCGGCCGGGGAACATCTTCTGCCCGAAACTGCCGCCCACGTCGCCCATGACCACCCGGATGGACTCCTCGGGCACGGCCAGCAGCCGGGACCACTGCGCCCGGGTCTCGTGCACGGTCTGCGTCGAGGCGACGATCTCCATCCGCTGCTGCCAGGGATCCCACGCGGCGATCAGCCCCCGGGGCTCCATCGGGACGCACAGGTAACGATGCTGGCCGAGCGTGGCCGTCACGACGCGGGCAGCCTCGGCGAACAGCCGGTCCAGCTCGTGGTCGGCCACGGCCGGGATCTCACCGGACAGGTTCGTGTCCAGCTCCGGGTGCACGCGCTCGCCGTTCGAGAGCGCCTGCTCGATGGTGACGATGGCCGGCCGCGGGTCGACGTCCAGGTCGACCAGCTCGGCGGCGTCCTCGGCGAGGTAGCGCGACTCCGCCACCACCAGCGCGATCGGCTCGCCGACGTAACGAACGTCCCGGTCGGCGAGCACCCGCATCGGCGCCCGGGCCGCGTCGGGGCCCATCATCGTGACCCAGAACGAGTGGGCGCTCGGGTTGACATCCTCGGCGGTCAGGACCGCGACCACGCCCGGCTGCTGGCGCGCGGCCGTCGCATCGACCCGGGTCAGGGCGCCGCGCGCCACCGGGCTGCGCACGAAGTGCGCGTGCAGCAGGCCCGGCATCGTGACATCGTCGACATACCGGCCCCGCCCGGTCACCAGGCGGACATCCTCGCGCCGCCTGACCGACTGCCCCACCCACCGGGCCGCGCCGCGGCTATCGAGCTGCGTCATGCGCCCCTCCCGCCTGAGCGGCCGCGGCCTGACGGACCGCCCGCACGATGCCCTGGTAACCGGTGCAGCGGCAGAGGTTGCCGGCCATGCCCTCCCGGATCTCCGTCTCGCTCGGCCGCGGGTGGCCGGCCAGGAACGCGGTCGCGGAGACGATGAACCCGGGGGTGCAGAACCCGCACTGCAGGCCGTGGCAGTCGCGGAACGCCTGCTGCACCGGGCTGAGCGAACCGTCGGCGGGCGTCAGCCCCTCCACCGTGGTGACGTCGGCCCCGTCGACCTGCACGGCGAACAGCAGGCACGAGCGGACCGCCTGGCCTTCGACCAGGACCGTGCAGGCGCCGCATACCCCGTGCTCGCAGCCCAGATGGGTTCCGGTCAGGGCCAGATCCTCGCGCAGCGCGTCGGCGAGGGTCTTGCGCGGCTCTACCCGCAGCCGCCGCCGCTGGCCGTTGACCGTCACGGTCACGTCGAGCTCAGCCATCTTGTACCTCCCCCTGTGCTTCTCGCATGGCCCGCGCGAGGGCCCGGCTCACCAGCGCGGCGCCTACCCGCCGCCGGTAGCTGCCGCTGGCGTGAACGTCGTCCGGCGGGTCGCAGTCCGCCACCGCCAGCTGCCCGACCTCTTCGAGGTCCAGATCGTCCGGCCTGGCCCCGGTGAGCCGCCGCTCGGCGGCCCGGGCGCGCAGCGGAGTGCTGCCCATGCCCAGCAACGAGATGGCGGCGCGGGTCACCGCCGGGCCGGCCACCTGCACTCCGCAGATCGCCCCGGCGATCGCGAAGTCCCCGCTGCGCCGGGCCAGCTCTTCCACCGCGAACCCCGCGCCCGCGCCCCACACCGGGAACCAGGCCGCGACCAGCAGGTCGTCCGGTTCCAGCGCCGTCATGAACGTCGACACGACGAAGTCGGCGGCCGCAATGGTCCGTTGGCCGCCGCTGGAACGAACCTCCAGCTCGGCGTCCAGCGCGAGCGCCACGGCCGGCCACTCGGCCGCGGGGTCGGCATGCGCCAGCGAGCCCCCGATCGTTCCCCGGTTGCGGATCTGGAAGTGCCCGATCAGTGGGGCCGCGCGGGCCAGCAGCGGCACGGCGGCCGCGAGATCCGGGTCGCGCTCCACGGCCGCGTGCCGGGTCAGCGCCCCCACCCGCACCCTGCCGTTGTCCCGCCGGACCCCGGCCAGGCCGTCGACCCGGTTGACGTCGACCAGCACGCCCGGCCGGGCCAGCCGCAGCGCCAGCACCGGGACCAGGCTCTGCCCCCCGGCGAGCACCTTGGCCTCATCACCATGCTCGGCCAGCAGGCGGACGGCCTCGTCGACCGTTGCGGGCGCCACGTACTCGAACGGAGCCGACTTCATCCGCTGCCCCTCAGCCGACCCGCCCGGTCACGACGCCTCGCGCTGCACGCCCACGCTCCGCGCGGTCACCACGAGCTCGCCGTCCTGGTCGCGGAACTCGGTGATCCGCTCGCGGAACCGCAGCCGGCCGGACCGGCCCTGCTTCTCCCACTCCTCACCCGGCCGGGTGACCGGGACCAGGACGTCACCCACCCGGACCGGCCGGTGGTAGACGAAGTGCTGCTCGGCGTGCAGGCCGCCGCTCCCCTCCAGGGTCAGCCCCGCATCCCCGCCTGATCCGTGCCACGGCTCAGGCGCCCTGGGCCGCAGCGGGTAGTCCGGGTCGAACTGCGCGCTGGCGACCGCGAAGGTGGGCGGCGCGACGTCGCCCGCCTGCGGCAGCCCGCCCTCGGGCGGATCCGCGCTGCCGACAGCACGGGCGAACGTCAGCACGTGCCCCGCCTCGACCGGAAAGCGCCATGCCGCCATGGTCAGGCTGCCCGCTCGGTGCCCACGACGGACACGAACGACACGCACTCGCCGGGCCCGCCGCCGAGGTTGTGGGTGAGCGCCTGCGAGCGCCCGCCGCCCACGGTGCGCACCGTGCGCTGCTCAGGGGCCTCGTGGCGGAGCTGCAGCCACGCCTCGAACATCATGCGCAGGCCCGAGGCGCCGATCGGATGGCCGAACGCCTTCAGCCCGCCATCGGGGTTCACCGGCAAGTCGCCGTCGAGGTCAAAGCGGCCAGCGAGCACGTCTTTCCAGCCCTGCCCGCGCTCGGCGAAACCGAGGTCCTCCATCAGCACCAGCTCGGTCGGGGTGAAGCAGTCATGCACCTCGGCGAGCGCGAGTTCGGCGCGGGGGTCGGTGATCCCTGCCTGCTGGTAGGCATCGCGGGCGGAGGCAACCACCTCAGGGAAGGTGGTGAAGTCATAGCCGGGATCGGCGAGTCCGTCGGCCGGCCCGGCCACCATGGATAGCGCCTTCACGAACAGCGGCTTGTCGGCATAGCGGTAGGCGTCCTCCGCGCGGACCACGACAGCGGCCGCGGACCCGTCCGACACACCCGAGCAGTCAAAGATGCCCAGCATCCCGGCCACCGTCGGCGAGGAGGAGATGACCTCCTTGGCCACCTCCTTGCGGAACTGCGCCCGCGAGTTCTTGGCCCCGTTCTGGTGGTTCTTCCAGGCGATCCTGGTCAGCACCTCCTTCATCTGGACGGGGTCCACGCCGTACTTCTCCGCGTAGGCCGGGGCCAGCAGGCTGAAATTCGCCGGCGCCGTGGTGTCGCCCCGCCCGTCGTCGCCCGCGCCGGGCGGATTCGAGCCGACCAGGCCCGAGTAGCCAGAGTCCTTGAGCTTCTCGACTCCGATCGCCATGACCGTGTCATACGCTCCGCTGGCTACCGCGTAGCAGGCGTTGCGCAGCGACTCAGAACCGGTCGCGCACATGTTCTCGAGCCTGGTCACCGGCTTGTTCGCCAGTCGCAGCGGCTTGCTCAGGGTGAGCCCGGAGACGCCGGAGCCCATCGTGCCCAGCCAGAATGCGTCGATGTCAGCGAGACCGATACCCGCCGACGCCGATGCCGAGGCGGCCGCCTCGACCAGCAGGTCGTCGGTGGACTTGTCCCAGTGCTCGCCGAACTGGGTGCAGCCCATGCCCACGATCGCGACCCGGTCCCTGATGCCGTGTGACCCCATGCCTCGTCCTTTCGCTCTTTCCGGCGGCCGCGGGCGACCGTCAGACCGCCTGCGGGCCGCCCGCGCCCCGGATCGGCCGCGCCTTCCAGAAGTAGTTGTGCACCCCGCCCGCGGTGACCAGCCGCCGGAACGTCATCTCCACCCGGAGCCCGATCCGCACCTCGTCCGGGACCGCGTCAGTGAGCTGACAGCGCATCCGCCCGCCGCCGTCGAAGTCGAGCACCACGGTGAGCACCGGCGGGCTGGGCGTGTAGGCCAGGCGGTCCACGGTGTAGGTGGCCACGCTGGCCGGGACGTCAGCCAGCGGCTCAGGCACCATCTCGTCGACGGCGTGGCAAGCCTGGCAGACGCGGTTCGGCGGCAGGCTCCGCGTCCCGCAGCGGGTACACGTGGACGCCACGAGCCCGAACTTCCAGTCCGCCCGGCGCTGAGCGGGCGGTGCCGCGACCCGGTCCGGGTCGGGACGGCGGGGCGGCTCCCGATCGAGGAACCCGCGCCACGACAGGAAGGTGGCGTAGTCCAGCGCGCTGCTGGCCGCCGCGATCTGCGCGGCGACCGGCTGCGGCGGCCGGCGGGCGGCCAGGGCGGCCGTGGTGCGCAGGATCAGCGCGCTGACGCCGTCGGCCAGCACGACCAGCAGCACGGTCTGGTCCGCGGCCGCCCGGTCGAGGACATCGGCCAGCAGGATGCCGGGCTGCGCCGTTCCGGCGTTGCCGATGCTGGTCGCGCGGGTATCGACGATCGCCTCGGGCCGCACGCCAGCGGTCCGCGCGGCACCACGCACCGCGCGGGCGGGCAGCCCGGCCACGATGAGGTGGTCCACCTGGCCGGGGGTGAGCGACGCCCGCTTCAGCGCGTCTGAGATCGCAGCGTCCGCCAGCGGCGCGTAGGCCTGCTCGCCGAAGCGCTCTTCCCACACCGCCGATGCGGCCGCGCCCGGGCTCCGCCACCGTTCCAGGAACTCGGCGGTGGCCGAGGCCTGGCCGATCAGCTCGGCCAGGACCGGCATACCGCCGTCGCCGCCGAAGACGAAAGCGGCCGCGCCATCACCGCCATCGCGCTCGTCCGACCCCCCGGGCAGCCCGGTCCGGATGTCGGCGAGCACGGCCATGCTGGGCACCGGGGACTGGGCGGCGGCGACCAGGGCGCCCACGCCCGAGCGGACGGCACCGACCATGTCCACGGCCAGGGCGTCGGCGGGCAGCCGCAGGGCGGCGTGCACCGCGGTCGCGTTCGTCTTGTCCGCGTAGGCCGGGATGGTCGTGGCGAAGAACAGTTGCCGCACCGCGTCCCGGCGGGCCTGCGGGTCGGTCCCGGCCAGGGCGGCCCGGCCGGCCGCCACCGCCATCGACGTGGTGTCCTCGTCATACGCGGCGACCGAACGGGTCCCCCGGCCGCCGCCGCTGCCCAGCACGCCGGCTATCCGGCCGCGCTCAAGCAGGTAGTACGGAATGTAGGCGCCGTAGCCGACCAGGCCTCCCATGGCACTCCCAGGTGTCGGGTCTCAAGGGGCGCAAGTAGTTTACCTGTTTTACTATTTCAAGCGCCAGCCCGTGCTCACAGTTCCTCCGGCCAGGCGACACTGAGCTGCTCCTGCCACCGGGCCGGCCTCCGCTCCAGGAAGGCGGTCACACCTTCCGCCGAGTCCGCGCTGTCGGCACAGATCCCGAAGGCCACGCGCTCCTTTTCCCATGCCGCCTGGTGCCCGCACTCCTGGCTGTTCCAGAGCAGCCGCTTGGCCAGGCCGAGCGCGAGCGGAGCGCCGTCGGCGGCGACTCGCGTGACCCAGCTGGTCGCCGCGTCGACGACCTGCCCGGCAGGCAGGGCACGGTGACAGAGCCCTAGCTGGGCTGCCTCCCGCCCCAGCAGGGTCCGGCCGGTGAGCACGAGGTCCAGCGCGACCGGAAGCCCGACCGTCCGCGGCAGCAGCCAGTTGGCGTTGGCCTCCGGCACCACGCCACGGCGGACGAACGGCAGCCCCACCTTCGCGTCGTCGGCCACGAAGCGCAGGTCGCAGTGCAGCGCGAACGTCATGCCTATGCCGATGGCGTGACCGTGCAACGCCGCAACGACCGGCTTGCGCACGGCCGACGGCCACAGGATCTGATCCGGCGCCGGCGGCTGGCGTTCCGGCTCGCCGCCGGGCCGGAGGATGTCGTGCCCGGACAGGTCCGCGCCCACGCAGAAGACCGGCCCTCTCCCGGTGACCACGACACCGGCCACGGCGTCCGTGCGGTCGCACCAGGCCAGGGCCCCGCTCATGTCCTCGCTCATCTGCAGGGTCCACGCGTTGCGCTGCCGCGGGCGGTTGAGCAGCACCGTGGCGACACCGGCGTCGAAGAGGATCTCGACGGTCTCGAACCCGGGCGGCCGGACGGTCATGGATGCCCGCTCAGATCCCCAGCCGGCCCAGGAACCGTTCGTGGCAGGCCGCCGGGCTGCCGAACAGCAGCTCGGAGGACTTGGCGCGGCGGAAGTACAGGTGCGCGGGATGCTCCCAGGTGAAGCCGATCCCGCCGTGTACCTGGATGTTCTCGGTCGCGGCGAACATGTAGGCCTGGGAACAGCAGACATGGGCCGCCGCGGCGGCGACCGGGAACTCCGGCGTGCCCTCATCCGCCAGGCGAGCGGCCTCACGCGCCGACGCCTCCGCGAGCTCGACCCGGACCAGTATGTCGGCGCACTTGTGCTTGACCGCCTGGAAGGACCCGATGGGCCGCCCGAACTGAAAGCGTGTCCGCGCGTAGGCGGTGCTCATCTGCAGGCACCTGCGGGCGCCGCCGGCCTGCTCGGCGGCGAGCGCCACGCAGGCGACGTCGAGCACCCGGCTCATGAGCTCACCGCCCTGGCCCTCGGCGCCGATCAGTACCGCCGGCGCCTGCTCGAACGTCAGGACGGCCATGGTCCGGGTGGCGTCGAGCGTGGTCATCGGCGTGGCCCGCAGGCCAGGCGCCGCGCGGTCGACGGCGAACAGCGCCGGGCCGGCGGCACTGCGCGCGATGACCAGCACCAGGTCGGCGACGGCTCCATCGATGACGAAGCTCTTCTGGCCGGACAGTACCCAGCCCTCCCCCGCCTTCGCCCGGCTGGCCCGGGTCGTCACCAGGGCCGGGTCCCAGGGATCGCCAACTGCTCCGCTTTCCGCCACTGCCAGCGTGGCGACGCTCTGCCCGGCGGCGATCGGGGGCAGGTACCGCGCGCAGGCCGCCTTGTCCGAGCTGGCGAGCAGGGCTTGAGCGGCGAGCACCGCCGTGGCGAAGAACGGCGAGCACAGCAGCGCGGCCCCCATCTCCTCCAGCACTACCTCGAGCTCGGTCAGGCCGAACCCGTCGCCGCCGTAATCACCGGGCAGCGCCAGGCCGGGCAGCCTGAGCTGCCGGGCCATCTGATCCCACACCGCGGGGTCATACCGCCGCTCGGCGTCCATGGCCGCGCGGACCGCGCTTTCCGGCGACTTGGACGCGAGGAAGTCGCGGACGGCCTCGCGCAGGTCCTCCAGCTCTTCCTGGCTGTCGCTCATGCCGCCCCCCCGGACCGCGGAAGCTCGCGAAATGGCGACCTGGTATCGATCCCCGGCTCTTTCGGCAGTCCGAGCACGCGCTCAGCCAGGATGTTCTTCATGATCTCCTCGGTCCCGCCCAGGATCCGCAGCGCGGGCGTGGCCAGCAGCAGCTCGCTCCAGGCGTAGGTGCCCCATTCCCCGGTATCAGCGATGATCCGCGGCCCGAGCAGATAGGACACGAAATGCGCGGCCCGGGTCAGATTCTGCGCGTACATGAGCTTGGCTACCGACATCTCGGGCCCGGGGGCCACGCCGGCCTGCATCCGACGCGCGGCCCGCGCGTTGAAATGCCTGGCCGCCATCATGTCGACCAGCAGCGCGCTGAGGTCTCGGCGAGCCGCGCGGTCATCGAGGGTCTGCGTCACTCCCATCAGCCCGCTGAGCCGTTCCGGCGACAGCGCCTCGGCGACCTGCCCGCCGCCTTCGCTGCCGACCGTGGCGCGCTCGTTCATCAGCGTGGTGAGGGCCACCCGCCAGCCGCCGTTCACCTCGCCGAGCCGGTGGTCATCACGCACCCGGACGCCGGTCAGGAAGACCTCGTTGAACTCACACCCCCCGGTCATCTGGCGCAGCGGCCGCACCTCTACCCCGGGCGCGCTCATGTCGACGAGGAAAGCGGTGATGCCCTTGTGCTTCGGCGCCTCCGGATCGGTCCGGCACAGCGCCATGCCGATCTGGCTGTGCTGTGCCACCGACGTCCAGACCTTCTGCCCGTCCAGGACCCACTCCCCGCCCGCCGCTCCCCCGGCCGGCACCGCCCTGGTCTGCAGGCTGGCCAGGTCCGAGCCGGCGTCCGGTTCGCTGAACAGCTGGCAGGCGATCACGTCACCGCGGTACATGGCCGACAGGTAGCGGTCCTTGACGGTCGGCTGGCCGTGCGCGAGGATCGTCGGCCCGATCATCCCGAGCCCGACCACGCTCAGCGTCCCGGTGTCGGGGACCTCGTACTCCGACTCGATCGCGTCGTAGAGCAGATCGTGGAGCGGACTGAGCCCGCGGCCGCCGTAGTCCGGTGGCCCCGAGATCCAGCCGAAGCCGTTCTCGTACCGGGTCCGCTGCCAGTCCCTGGCCGCACGCACCTTGCGCTCGGCGACCTCCGGAGGGTCCGCGCTGAAGTAAGCCACGCTGTCGTCGCCCTGGCCCCAGCGAAACTGGGCCGGTTCAGCGGCCGGCCTGGCCTGGGCGTCCAGGAACTCACGCGCCTGCCGCGCGAAGTCCCGCGTGTCATCGGGCATCGGCTGCGCTCGCCCTCAGCTCAGGTGGACAGGATCGTCACCGCGGCCACGCCCGGGGCACCGTACAGCTGGGCGTAGCCGACGGCCGGCGAGCCAGGCACCTGGCGTGCCCCGGCCGCGCCGCGCAGCTGAAGCACCAGCTCATGAAGCTGGCGCAGGCCTGATGCGCCGATCGGCTCGCCGTTGCCGATCAGCCCGCCGTCGGTGTTGACCGGCAGCCTGCCGCCGATCTCGGTCTCCCCGTCGGCGATCATCCGCTCCTGCTCGCCGTCCTTGCACAGCCCGTTCTCGGCCATGTGAATGATCTCCGAGCCCGCGTCGGTGTCCTGCAGCTGCGCCACGGCCACGTCCTGGGGCTCTATCCCGGCGATCTCGTAGGCCTCGCGCGAAGCGTCCACCGTGGGGCTGGGCGCGTACTCGGCCGCGGGCAGCCACGGGCTGTGCACCTCGAACGCGCCGAGCCGCCGACTGCGCAGCGTGCTGGCGCGCACCCGGACCGGCCGCGAGGTGTACTTGTGCGCCTGGTCGGCCCGGCACAGCACGACCGCCCCGGCCCCTTCGTCGGGCCCGCAGTACATGAACTGCCTGAGTGGGTAGTTGAGCACCGGTGAGCCGAGGATCTCGGCCACCGACATGGGAGTGCGCCGCCAGGCCTTCTCGTTGGCCGACGCGTTGCGGTAGTTCTTGGCCGCGACCTTGGCCAGCGTCTCCAGCGTGATGCCGTGGTCGTGCATGTAACGGTTGATCTTCATGCCGAAAAAGTGCGTGGTCAGGAACAGGCCAGTCTGGCCATACCAGGCGGGCAGGCCGAGCACCGACGGGTCCGCGGCGAAGGCGCCGCGCGGATGCTTGTCCATCCCTATCGCGATGGTCAGGTCGTGCTCGCCGGTCTCGATCGCGCGCGCGGCCATGGCCACCGCGGTGCCAGCCGTCGCGCACCCGTTGAAGACCCCGCGCAGCGGCATGCCGGTCAGCCCGAGCCGGGCCACGATCGCGTCGGGGTTATAGACCTCGAGGCTGCCTATGTAGCCCGACTGCACCTGCGGCCAGCTCACCCCGGCGTCGGCGAGCGCCGCGCGGGTTGCCTCGGCCGCCATGTCCATGGCCGACTTGCCCGCGAACCGGCCGAACGGGTGCAGGCCGACCCCGATGATCGCCGCTTCCATCACGCCTCCCTCGCCACGCTGGCCGCGCTGCCCCGGTCCGCGGCCGGAGCGAACGCAAACGTCACGACTTCCGTCCCGTCGGCGGTGACCGAGTAAGGGACGATGGCCAGCCGCATCTGCTGGCCGATGGAAAGCCGGGCCGGGTCCGGCTCGGTCAGCCTCGCCTCGACCACGACCTCGCCGGGCAGTTCCACGTAGCCCACCGCGTACGGTCTGAAGGACTCCGCGGTGTCGGTGCCGTCGTACGGCGGGCTCGGCGGCCGGAAGCCCTGCGTGGTGAACGTCCACAGCGTGCCGGTGTCGGGCAGCAGCTTCTGGGTGAACTGATCGCTGCCGCAGCGTGCGCAGGCCAGCCCGGCCGGGAACCCGACCATGCCGCAGCCCGCGCACTGCGCGCCGATCAGCCGCGGTTCCTCGGACGGCCAGGTGAACAATCCTTCCGCCACCGGCACCTGCCGGATTCCAGTCATCGCGTCTGCCTCCTGCCTGCCGCGGCCGACCGCCTCACGTGGGCATGGCAGCGCCCGTTTGGCCCGCGGCGCCGCATGCCACCAGGCGAGAGCTTACCCTATATAAATATAAATACGTAAACTCATTAGGCGCGGCGGCAAGCGCCGGGCGCTGGCATCGGGCCTGGCCGGGCGCTGCGTGCGCAGGAGGAATGGTGGCCGAGATCTCATGACCGACTCACCATGGGCAGGATCGGATTTCCAGCTCCCGCCTCAGCCACGGTTGCCGGTCGCCCTGTGCGGCGCGTGCCGGCGCCTGGGTGCCTGCCGGCTTGGCCTGGGCCGGGAGCAGCTGCAGCCGGACGGCTCGGTACACACCGACCTGGTCTGCGGACCGGAAAACGAGGGCGGCCCGGAGGTTGCCCACGGCGGCTGGACAGCCGCGGTATGTGACGAGGTGCTCGGCCACGTTCCCCTGCTCAACGGGCAGCTGGCCGTCACCGGCCGGCTCTCGGTAACTTACGTCAAACCGGTGCCAGTGGGGCGGAGGCTGCACGCCCAGGCCTGGACGGAGCGGCGTGACGGCCGGCGCTGGTACGTCACCGGGGAGATGACCCTGGCCAGCACCGGCGCGGTGCTCGCCCGCGGTGAGGCGGTGATGGTGCTGCGCGACATCGGGCATTTTGCCCGGCATCAGGAGTGGCTGGCCGAACAGGACGGGGCAGCGGCCGACCGGGGTCATCAGGTTAGCGGCTGACCAGGCAAACCAGCGCCACGGGCGGGCGGCTGCCGGTGGGCTAGGAGGCGCAGATCATGCAGGACATTACCGTGGGGCTGCGGGCACCCTACGACGCGCCCGGCGGCGCCGAAGGGCTGCGGCGCTTCGCGGCCCTGGTGGAGCAGACCGGGATCGACCGGGTGTGCGTCGGCGACCATGTCGCGTTCAAGGGCGGCCGGGGCTTCGACGGCTTGCTGAACGCGACCGCGCTCGCGATGGCGTCCCGGCGGCTGATCGTGCAGACAGCGGTCTACCTGCTGCCGCTGCGGCACCCGGTTCCCGTGGCGCGCCAGGTCGCCTCGCTCGCCGCGCTTGCGCCCGGGCGGCTGCTTTTCGGCGTCGGGCTGGGCGGCGAGGACCCGGCCGAGATGCGGGCCTGCGGGGTTGACCCGGCCACCCGGGGACGTCGGATGGATGAATCCCTGAGGGTGCTGCGGCCGCTGCTGGACGGGGCCGAGGTCACCATGTCCGGCGCGTTCTTCAGCCTCGACCGGGTCCGCGTCCGGCCGGCGCCGGCGCCGCCGGTGCCGATCGTGGTCGGCGGGCGGTCTGACCCGGCCTTGCGCCGGGTCGCCCGGCATGGTGACGGCTGGCTGGGCTTGTGGGTCTCACCCGAGCGCTACGCGGACGCCGTCGAACGGATCAGCAGATACGCCGCCGACGTCGGCCGGCTGGCTACCCGCTGGCAGCACGGGATGCACGTGTGGTGCGGATTCGACACCTCGGCGGCCGCCGCCCGGTCCCGGCTGGCCGTGGTCATGGAGGACTTTTACCAGACCCCGTTCAGCAAGTTCGAACGGTACTGCCCATGCGGGACCCCCGCGGAGGTCGCCGCCCGCTTGCAGCCGTACGTGGACGCGGGCTGCCGTTCGTTCAATCTGATCCCGCTGGCAGACAGCACGCGGAGCGCGGTCGAGGGAGCGGATGCGGTGCGTGCCGCGCTGCGGGCGGCATCCAGGGACCGCCGCCCCCGTGCGCTGGCCGAGCGGGGGGAAGGCAGATGACGCGCCGCGTTGTCATCGTCACCGGCGGGACCCGCGGCATCGGCGCCGCGATCAGCGAGCTGGTCGCCGCCGACGGGATGCACGTGGCCGCGGTTTACGCGGGCAACCATGACGCCGCCCGCGGGCTGGCCGGGCGGCTCGGCGCGTCCGGAGGCTCGGTCAGCCTGCATGCCGGGGATGTCAGTGACCCAGAGTTCTGCCGGTCGCTGGTCACCGGGCTCGTCGCCGACCGAGGCCGGGTCGACGGCCTGGTCAGCAACGCCGGGCTGCTGGTGGAGAACAGCGTTTCCCGGATGAGCCGTGAGCAGTGGGACGAGGCGCTGCGGGTGAATCTGTCCGCCCCGTTCCATCTGGCCCAGGCCGTGATCGGGCCGATGACCCAGCAGGGCTGGGGCCGGATCGTCAACATCGGCTCGGTGACCGCGGCGATGGGCAATCCCGTCGAGGCCGGGTACGGAGCGGCCAAGGCGGGACTGCTCGGGCTGACCCGCTCGCTCGCGCGGGCGGTGGCGCGCAAGGGCATCACCGTGAACCTGGTGGTGCCGGGGGTGTTCGAGACCGAGATGACCAATGCCATGCGGCCAGAGGCCCAGGAGGCGATCCGGGCGATGATCCCGCTCGGCCGCCGCGGCGACCCGCTGGAGCTGGCTCACGCGGTGCGCTTCCTGCTCGCCGACCAGGCCGGCTACATCACCGGATCGGTCGTGACCGTGGACGGCGGGCTCAGCATGGGCGCTTGACCGGGGAGCGGTCAGGAGGTGCCGAAGAGCTTAGCCGCGTTGTCGCGGAGGATCTGGCGCTGCTGCGACGCGGTCAGCCCGTCCAGCAGGCCGGCGAATGCGGCCGGCTCGGCGATGCCCTCGGCGTGCGGGAAGTCCGACCCCATCACCAGGCAGTCCACGTCGGGAAGGTCGCGGGCGATCCTCGGAATGTCATCCTCGGGGTACGGCGCGACCCGGACGTGCCTGCGGAAGATGTGACTGGGCCGCTCGGTCAGCTTGCCGCCCTTCCACGGGCCGTTGCGGCCCATGCCGCGGCTCTTGTCCATGTGCTCGGTGAAGTGCGGTACCCATGAGGCGCCGAACTCCGCGACAAGGACGTTGATGTTCGGGAACCGTCCGAAGAGGTTGTCGAAGATGAGGGCGGACAAGGTGTCCTCGATGGCCCGCTCGCCGTACAGGTTGTTCCACTGCCAGGCGGACATGTGCCATGGGGTCGGCCACGGGTCGTGCCCCCAGGCGGGCGCGATGTTCTCGTTGTACCAGTTCTCCATGATGTGGAAGGCGACCGTCACGCCGGCCTCGTTGACCCGCGCCCAGAACGGGTCGAAGTATGGCTCGCCCGGCGAGCGCCCGTAGGCCGGGCCGGTCGGCAGCAGGATTATCTGGGCCCCGCGGTCGAGGACGGAGTCGAGCTCGGCCACGGCGAGGTCGAGGTCGGCCAGTGACAGCAGCGCCGGGGGGAACAGCCTTCCCCGGTTGAACCCCCACTCCTCGTCGAACCACTGGTTGAACGAGTGAATGTTGGCGTAGGCGGCCGGGATGTGCTTGACGTAGTTGGGCACGGACAGCGCCGGCCCCCCGGGGAACAGGACCGCCCGCTCCACGCCCTGGGCGTCCATGAGCTTCAGCCGCGCCTCCCGCTCGAGGTACTCCGGCCGCATGGGTTCGGGCTGATAGGTCTCCTCAGGGTTGCCCGACGCCATCTGGCGGAGCATTTCCTTCAGCGAGCCAGGCCGGTAGGCGTAGTCGAAGCCCAGGCCCTGCTCGGAGTTGAACACCGCGACCCGGTCAGCGGCGAGGATGCGCTCGGTGCCGTCGGGCATCCGGACCGGGCCGATCGCGTACTCCTGCCACTCCTTGGGCAGGTGCCGGGTAAACGAGTCACGCGGCTCGTAGCAATGAGTGTCGCAGTCGAACAGGCCGTAATCAATACCGGTCATCTCGTCCCTCCGGCGATAGCACCCTAGAAAGCAAAATTATATAACGTTTCTGGCTGATTGACGAGCCGGCTGTGGTGGCGCCCCGGTCACGACGCAGCGTCCCGGCCGGACGGGGCCACCTTACGGCGGGGTTACGATCGCGATCCAGAGGAAGCCGACCACAGCGGTAGCGCTCCGGAGGACCCTTGTCAGCGACCGACACCACCGCGGAACGGGCGAAGATCGTGGCTGCCGCCTACCGGCTGCTGACCGCCAGTGACGGTGCTTCGGTGCCGATCACTGACATCCTCGCGGCCGCCGGGCTGTCGACCCGCGCGTTCTACCGTCACTTCGACTCCAAGGACGCGCTGTTGCTGGCGATGTTCCGGAGCGACAGCGACCGGGTTCTCGGGCAGCTCTGCGCGATTGCCGCCGACTCCGCCACGGCTCGCCAGGGTCTTGAGCGCTGGATCGCCACCATGCTGACCCTCACCGCCGATCCGCGGCGCCGCCGGCGCGTTCTCGTGCTCAGCTCTGACGAGGTGACCCGCGCCCGCGGTTACCGCGCCGAGCTGGAGCGCTACCGCGCCGACCAGGACCAGGCGATCGCGGCGCTGCTCCGCCGGGGCCTCGCGGACGGTTCCCTCCCCCGCTCCGAGCCGGGGCGCGATGCGCGCTACGTTCGCGCGGCCATCCACGACGCGTTCGACGAACTGATGGCCAGGCCCCTCGGCGGGGACGTAGCCGACGTCGTCTGCAGCCTAGTGGACTTCGTCCTGCGCAGCCTGGAAGCGGCTCCCGCCGCCCCGGCCCGCCACCCCGCTGCCCCCGGATCCCGTTCCCCTGACGAGGATGGGGCAGGAGGCGCGGTTGACAATCCGCGGCCATCCCGGCGAGACTGAAAAACGGTTTTTCAGTCTCCGTGGCCTCGTGCGCGCGCCCGGCCGCTGCGCGGCGGCCGAGCCCGCGGCACGACGACGGGAAGGACAGGCAATGGCGAAGATCTGGGCTAATTCCGGCGACTCGCACTTCCTCGAGCCCGAGGACTTGTGGCGCGAGAACCTGCCGCCACGGCTGGCCGAGCTGATGCCGCGGGCGGTCAAGGATCCCGACGGCGAGTGGGAGACCGTGTACATCGACGGCATGGCTTTCCGCCGCAAGCTGCCCAGCAGCGCGGTCCGGGCCTTCGCGGAAGCCACCCACCGGCCGCCCGGCGCGCGTGACGTGTCGCTGCGCATGAAGGACCTTGACCAAGAGGGCATCTGGTCGGAGGTGGTGTTCCCGTCGCTCGGCATGTGGAGCTCGTCGTTCCGCACGCCCGAAGCACTGCGTGAAGCGATCAGGGTCAGCAACGACTGGGCCTATGAGACGCTCGAGAAGTTCTCCCCCCGCCTGGTCACCGCCGGCCAGGTTTCCACGCTCGACGTCGGCGACGCAGTGCGCGAGCTGGAGCGCATCGCCGCGATGGGCTACCGCGCCGTCTACCTGCCCGTCCAGCCTCACCCGCTGCAGAAGGACTACAACCGCGAGGAGTGGGAGCCGTTCTGGGCCGCGGCCGAGGCAGCGAACATCGTGATCGCCTTCCACATCGGCACCGACCCGGTCGACCTTACCGACGCGAGCGGCGGCAACGGCCAGGTCAGGTTCCGCGGCCCGGGCGGGGCGGTACTCAACTACACCGAGACGACCTTCGGCGGCCAGCGGGCCGTGATGAAGCTGGTTGCCTCCGGCGCGCTGGACCGGCACGCGAACCTCAAGATCCTGGTCTCCGAGGGCGGGGCTACGTGGGTCCCGTTCATCGCCGACCGGATGATCGAGGGCTACCGGCAGCACGCGATGGCCGTGCGCCCGAAGCTCAACCGCGATATCCGGGAGATCGTCTATACCCAGGTCTACGCCTCGTTCCAGCACGACCAGTCGGCGGTGGCCGTGGCCCAGCACCTGGGCTACCAGAACGTCATGTGGGGCAGCGACTACCCGCACATGGAGGGCACCTTCGGGCACACCCAGGAAACGCTGCACGAGCTGTTCGACGGCGTCGACCCGCAGATCAGGGAACGGATCACGGTCGGCGCCTTCCTGGAGCTGTTCCCCGACGTCCCGCCGCTGCCGGCGGCGGCGTGACGCCCGGCGGCGAGGCGAGCGGGGACGTCATGCCCGACGGCAACATCATGTACGACACGCCGCTCGAGTTCGTTACCGGCGCGATCCAGCGCGCAGGCGAGTGCGCCGCGCAGTCGGTGATCCCGTGCGACAGCGGCGGCTACGTCTGCGGCTGCAGTTGCAAGAAGTGGGAGGCCACCGCGCCGAGCCTGGAGGAAGGGCTGCGCCTGGCCCGGCAGCACACGGGCACGCCGTGGCCTGCCCGGCCGCTGGCCGCTGCCGGGTAGGGCGCCTCAGGACCCCTGGCCGGCGCAGCCGCCGTACAGCGGCGGCAGCCCGCGGGTGCTGATGCGGTACAGCAGCCGGCGCTTGCCGTCCTCGTTGCTGTACTCGGCCGGCGTAGCGCTGTGCATGACGGAGCAGTTGTCCCAGATCAGTATCGACTCCGCGGCGGCGCGAGCCTGCTGCCGGAACTGTGGCTGCAGCGCGTGCTTCTTGAGCTCGATGAGCAGGTCGATGCCGGCCTGCTCGTCCCATCCGACGACTCCGCAGGCGGTGCCCGAGATGCCGAACAATGCCCGGCGACCGACTACCGGATGCCGCGAAACCAGCGGATGCGTGACGACCGGAAGCCCCGTATCAGAACTCTTCCCGCGGTTTTCGCCAGGGAGATTGACCTTGCCGCCGCGCGGATCGTGGATCACCCGAAGCGAGCCGATCCGGGCCTTCGTCTCCTCCGGCAGCGCATCGTACGCCGCGACCAGGTCTGCGAAGAGCGTCTCGCTGCCGGAAGCGGGCGCCTCGAGCGCGTACAGCATCGTGACGCTGGCTGGCTCGGCTTCGTAGGAGCTGTCGGAGTGCCAGTGCATGGCGCCGTCACGCAGCTGGGGCGGGGTCGCGGGCGAGTTTCTGATCTTGATCAGCTCGGGGAGATCGCCGTGCCGGCCCTCGGGCCGGAAGAACAGCAGCGGCCGGCCCCACAGCCGGCCGAAACGCAGATACTCGCGCTCGCTCAGCCGCTGGCCCGGTACCAGCAGGATGCGATGCTCGAACAAACCGTCGATCAGGACCCTGGTGGTCGCCTCGTCGAGCGGCCGGGACGCGTCGAGCCCGCTCACGGTGGCGCCGAACGAACCTTCCATCGGCGAGATCCGCAGGGTCTGGCTGCCTGTCGCCACCTCGGCTCCCTCAAGATCACCGGTTCTCAATTACATAACGAAGTTACATGATTCTGACCGGTTTCGCTCGCCTGGCCGCCCGCCTGGGCGGTCGCCAGGCCCGAGTATCTGCGCGGGCGCTAACCGGAACCGGGTTCGGGCGGGCCGGGGCGTCGCGTTAACCGCCGGTGCCTCCGCAGGACTCGACCACCTGCTGCCATCGTTCCCGGCCGGTGACGGAGCCGATGTCTGCACCGTACGGCGCGATGCGGTCGACGAGCCCGCTGTAGCGGCGGCCAAGCTCCGCGGGCAACGCGTCCCAGGTCGCGGCCACGCTGTAGGCGTCGAGCATCTCCTCGGTCACCAGCGAGACCATGGCCGCGGTGTCGCCCCGCGCGAACAGGTCGTGCAGCTCTTCGCTGACCGGTCCCCACCCGTGCGCCTCGAACACCGGACGGTACGTGCGCGTGGAGCCGTAGAAGGCGATCTGCCTGGCGATGCCCGCCCGCTGCCGTTCGATCTCGTCCGGAGATTCCCCCACGGCGATGAACACCGGGCAGCAGAGGGTGACGTCCCCTCGCCCGCGCCCCGCCGCCCGCGCCCCGGCCGCGACGATCGGCAGCGCTGTTGCCCGGAGGTACTCAGCAGAGTGCAGCGGGTGCAGGAAGACGCCGTCGCAGCACTCCCCGGCCAGGCGCAGCATGGCCGGGCCGACGGCCGCGACCCAGATCGGTACGCCCGGGTGGCCGATAGGTCCCGGGTTGAAGAACTCGGTCAGCAGCGAGAACTCGTAGAAGTCGCCGGCGAAGCGCAGGCGCCCGCCTCCCTGGAAAGCGCCGAAGATCGCCCGCAGCGCGTGCACGTACTCCCGCATCCGCTCCACCGGCCGGTCGAACGGTACCGCGAACCTGCGCTGGATGTGGGCCTTGACCTGGGTGCCGAGCCCGAGGACGAACCTGCCGCCGGCCAGGTCGGCTAGGTCCCAGGCGGCCTGGGCGGTGACCATCGGGCTGCGGGGGAAGGCGACCGCGATGCCGGAGCCGACCCTGATCCGCTCCGTGCTGGCCAGCGCCGCACCGCTGGCCAGGAAGGGATTGTGCCGGGTCTCAGTGACCCACAGCCCCGCGAATCCGGCCTGCTCGACGGCCTGCGCCGCGGCGGCCGCCTGGGAAAGCCGCAGGCCGTCCGGGAAGTAGCAGTCAATTTCCATGCCCCTCCTTCCGGGATGCCGTCCCGGCCAGGGACTACGCACCTACTAACCACTGTGTGGTTACGCCGGGTCAGTCGCTGGCCGGGAGTGGCTTGGCTTCCTTCACCACGAGCGGCTGCCCGCCGACGGCCAGCGTCCCCCGGCCGGCCTTTGTCACCAGCAGCTCCAACTGCCGGTCGCCGTCCGTGTAGCGCTTGCCGAGGGCGTTCCCGGCATCGGCGTCCTGCTTCAACGTCAAGCCGACCGTCGGCTCGGCCTTCAGGTCGATGAGCGGATGACCGCCGCAGGTGAGGTCGACGTCACCGGGCAGCGGGCGCACAACGATGAGCTCGGTGTCGCAGACTTGGCTCCGGTACCTGGCCCCGGTCTTGATCTGCATGCGTTCGGTCACGTCCTTCCAGCAAGTTAGGAGGATGCCGGCGAAGTGAGTTCCGCGACGATTTCCCGCCGCAGAACCTTTCCGGTTGGCGTGTACGGCAGCGAGCGGCAGACGACAACATCATCGGGGGTGTGCGAGCCGCGCAGCCTCGCCCGGACGAAGGAGCGGACCTCGTCCGCGTCGACGACCGCGCCCTCACGCAGGACGACCACAGCGACGATCCGTTCTCCCCACTCATCGTCCGGCACCCCCACCACGGCGACGTCCCGGACCGCGGGGTGCCGGACCAGGACATCCTCGATCTGCGCGGGGGCGATGTTCTCTCCGCCACGGATTATCACGTCGTCGGCGCGGCCGTCGACGAACAGGTAGCCGGCGGCGTCGATGCGTGCGCGGTCGCGGGTCGGGAACCAGCCATCGGCATCGAGGACCGAGCCGATGCCCTGGTAGACGCCGGATATCTGGGGCCCGCGTACCCACAGCTCCCCCGCGTCGCCGATCGCCGCGGGCCGCCCGTCCGGTTCGCGCACCTCGGCCTCGACGCCGGGCACCAGCCGCCCGACCGACGTCAACCGTGCTCGGACGCGCGGATCATCGCTGCCAGCGGCCTCGCGGTGGTCCTCCGGCGTGAGCACGGCGATCGTCGAACTGGTCTCGGTCAGCCCATAGGCATTGGCGAAGCCGACCTCGGGGAACAACCGGAGCGCTCGCTCGAGCACCGTAACCGGCATTCGCGCCCCCCCGTACGCGAGCGAGCGCAGCGTGGCAACATCCGCCGGCGCGTCACCGAGGTGCTCGACGATCCGCGCGAGCATGGTCGGTACCACCATCGCGCTGGTGACTCCCTCGTCGGCGACGAGGGCGAGCCACGCCCCAGGATCGAAGTTGGGGAGGTAGACCATGCGGCGGCCCGCGTAGAGATTCGTGAGCGCGCTCCCGACGGCCGCGACATGGTAGGGCGGCACGCTGATGAGCACCGCGTCCTCGGGGGCAGCCGCGCCGAATTCGACCGTGCCGACCACGTAGCTGACGAGGTTCTCGTGGCGCAGCACGGCCGCCTTCGGCCGCCCGGTCGTGCCGCTGGTGAAAAGCAGCACCGCGCACTCGTCGTCGGGCAGATCAGCCGCCGGAGCCGGATCGGCCGCGCGCGCCGCGCTCAGCCAGGCGTTGACCGTCATGACCCGGTCGTGGTGGTTAACCACGCTCTCGAATACGTCGTCGGCGACGATCAGCGGAGCGTCGAGGCAGGCCAGCAGCTGATTCAGGCCATCCGCGCTGAGCCGGTAATTCAGCGGGCTGAACGGGACGCCAGCGGCGGCGCTCGCCATCAGCAGAGCGGGTAGCGCAGGCCCGTTCACCCCGACGAAGGCCACGCTCCGCGCTCCGCTGGCGCCGATCATTCTCGCGCCGCCGGCCACCGTCCGGCTCAGGGACTCATAACTGATGGCGTCGCTTCGGCCACCAAGCGCCGCACGGCGCCCGTACGCCGACACGGCCATGTCGAGAAACATCGTGATGCTCATGGCGCTGCACCGCTCACACGGCAATCCAGACGTTCTTGGGGCGGGTGAACTCGCGGATGCCCGCAATGCCGCCGAGCCGGCCGTAGCCGCTCTGCTTGACGCCGCCGAAAGGGGCTGAGGTGGGGATCCCGGTGAAGCCATTGACCCAGATGTTGCCCGCCTGCAGCCCAGCGGCCACGCGACGAGCCCGGTTGAGATCGCACGTCTGGATGTAACCGGCCAGCCCGTAGATGGTGTCGTTGGCCATCTGGATCGCTTCCTCCTCGGTGTCGAAGGGCATTATCGACAGCACGGGGCCGAAGATCTCATGCTGCGCCAGGGACGAGGAGTTGTCGACCTCGGCGAAGATGGTGGGCGCGACGTAGTAGCCCTCGCCGAGATCGCCGCCGAGCCGGGTCCCGCCGGTCACGAGGCGTCCCGCCCCCTGGGACTTCGCGTCGTCGATGATCCCGAGGATCCTCCTCGCTGCCGCCTCGGTGACGACCGGGCCGAAGATCGTTTTCCGGTCGGCCGGGTCGCCCACGGGCAACTGCTCGACCATCGCCGTGGCCAGCTTCACGACCTCGTCGTAGGCGGGTCGCTCGACCAGGGCGCGGGTGCCGTTGATGCAGCCCTGACCGGAGAGATTGACGATCGCGCTGATCGCCTGCTGCGCCGCCGCCGGCAGGTCGGCGTCAGCGAAGATCAGGTTCGCCGACTTGCCGCCCAGTTCCAGGCCCACCGGCGTGAGGTTCCGCTGCGCGACCGCGATGATCTGCTGGGCGGTCGCGCCGCTGCCGGTGAAGTGGATCTTGTCGACTCCAGGGTGCCCGACGAGGGCCGTGCCGCCCGCCGGCCCGGCGGGTACCACATTGACGACTCCGGGTGGGAACCCGGCTTCGAGGAACAGCTCCCCAATCCGGATCGGTGTGTACGGCGCGAGCTCCGGTGGCTTGATGACGAGCGTGTTCCCGGCCGCGAGGGCGGGGGCGCACGTCATGCCGATCGCATGAACGGGCCCGTTCCACGGAATGATGATCGCGACGACACCGTAGGGCTCATCAAGGGCGTAGTCGAACCCGCCACCCGGCCACACCGGTATCACGTCGCCACCGATCTTGTCCGCCCAGCCTGCGTTGTAACGGAACATGTCAGCAGTCAGCACCGGGCCGAACCCGGCGACGAAGTGCGGCGTCCCGTTGTCGATGATGTTCAGGCTGGTCAGCGCCGCTGACTCGCGCTCGAGCAGGTCGGCGAAGCCAAGCAGGAGGTTCCGCCGCTCGCTGACCGGCAATGCCTGCCAGGCCGGCGCGGCTTCGCGTGCGGCGCGGACTGCGGCGTCGATCTCCCTGGCCCCCGCCATCGGCACCTCGCCCGTCGGCCGCCCGGTTGCCGCGTACACATGCTCGTGCGCTCCGCCGCTTGAGTCGCCGACGTGCCGGTCGCCGATCAGCAGCGACCGCTCGGGGAGCAGCTCCAACGGCGGCGCCGATATGGCCACGGTGGCTCCTTCCAGAAACTATAGCCCGAATATATCGCTTAATTCGATAACCTATTGATCCTATCATGGAGGCTGCGGAGTAGCCGCTACCCATTCGGAGGGACCGGCATGGCAGGGAGCACGCGCATCGAGCGAAAGACAGCCATCATCACCGGGACGACATCTGGCCTCGGCCGCTCGCTGGCCCGCACCTGGGCAGCACAGGGTGCAAGGGTCGTCGCCACCGGCCGCCGCACGGCCCTCGGGTGTGAGCTGGAGAAGGAGGTGCGCGACCAGGGGCACGAGCTGACGTTCATCCCTGCTGACGTGAGCCGGTCGGCGGACTGCGAGGCCGTCGCACGGATGGCGGTCGAGCGTCATGGCGGTGTCGACATCCTGGTCAACAACGCTGGCATCGAAGGCCCGGTCACCGATGCTCACGGGATCTCCGATGACGAGTGGGAGGCTGTCTTCGGCATCAACATGGGCGGCACGTTCCGGATGGCCCGCGCCGTGATCCCCGTTATGAAGGAACGCGGCGGATGCATCCTCAACATATCCTCGATCAACGCCGACGAAGCTCTGGCCCACATGGCCGCTTACAACGCGTCCAAGGCGGCAATTCTCCAGTTCAGCCGCACCCTCGCGGTCGAGTACCTGCTGGACGGCATCCGGTCGAACGCGATAATCCTCGGCGGCGTACGAGGCGGCGAGACGGGTGAGCGGACCCAGGACGGGATCGCCAGATATGTCCGCGGTCCCGAGTACCAGCGGCCTAAGGCCGACTCGGACGACCCGCTGGCCGAGTTCGTTCTTCAAGATCCGGACGAGGTCGCTGAGCTGCTTGCCGTCCTGTGCAGCGACGCCCTGCGGCTCATGACCGGCGCGACGATCGCGCTCGACCGCGCTATGACCGCGGGATTCACCAGCTCGATGATGATCCACATGTCGACGGCGAACCTGCTCCAGGCGGGATAGGGCCGGCCTGGCATCCGGTTCATGCGGCCCGCATAGGGTTGCCCTGGTCATATAAGGTAAACGAATCTAAGAGCCGCTGATCCAGCTGGAGGAACCGTCGACGCCGACCAGATCATGCTGCGGGCCGGCGGCATCGAACTGTCCGGCCTGCTGGCCGAGCCGCAGACAGCCCCGCGCGCCCTGGTCCTGGCGCTGCACGGGGGAGGGATGACGGCCGGGTATTTCCATGGCCGCGCCCACCCGGACCTGTCGCTGCTGCGCCTGGGATGCTGTCTCGGCTTCAGCGTCCTGGCGCTCGACCGGCCGGGCTACGGCCGGTCCCGCTCGGCCCTCCCGAGCGGGCAGAGCCTGCAGGAGCAGGCGGTCACCGTCCTGAGCGCGCTCGACAGCTTCACCGCCACGCACGACAGCGGGGGCGGCATATTCCTGGTCGCACACTCCTACGGGCTGAAGCTGGCGCTGCACGTGGCGGCGCATCCGCGCGGCCGGGCGCTCCTCGGCCTGGACGGCTCGGGCGCGGTCTACCGCTACCAGCCCGAGCTAGACCCCGGCACCGCCCAGCCCGGGGCCAGCGCCGACGGCAGCCTCACGGCCTACGCCTCTCGCAGCCCCCGAGAGTTGTTCTGGGGCCCCGGCTGGCTGTATCCGCCGGGCACCTTTGCCCCCGACAGGCGCCCGCTCGCGCCGGTCCCGGCGATCGAATCCGCTGAGGCGGCCCGCTGGCCGCAGCTGCTGCCCGCGCTCGCGGCTAAAGTATCAGTCCCCTACCAGCTCACCATCGCCGAACACGAGCCGTGGTGGCAGGCCACCGACACGGCCCTGGCCGAGTACCGCGCGCTGTTCACCGCCGCCCCCGCAGTGATCACCCGGCGGCAGCCTGCCGCCGGCCACAACATCAGCCTGGGCTGGGCTGCCCGCTCCTACCACCTCAACGCGCTGGCTTTCGCCGAGGAATGTCTGCTCAGGCGGCGCCAGGAACCCAGCCGGCTCGCCAGCTAGCCTCACAACGACTAAATTATTCATATGATTGTCGGCAGAGAGATCACCGCCGATCGCGGTCAGCTATGGCTCGCCGCCCAGCAGCGCATCCACGATCTGCTCACCGGGCGCGCCGCGGACGGCATGACCCGGCCGGTGCCCGCCATGCCCGGGTATGCGGTGCGTGACCTGATCATCCGGCTCTCGGGCACCGGAGCCGACGCACTCAGCGGGAATATCCACCCCACCCGTACCCCGCCACAGGCCGGCCGGCCATGGCTGGCCATGGCCGACGCGCAGCTGCTCACGGCCTGGAAGGCCCAGGCAGGCCCCCTAGCCTCTCTCGTGCGCGCCCAGCCAGGCGCTGGCCAGCTGCTTATCGACCTGGTCACCCACGAACACGATCTCCGCAGCGCCCTGGACCGCCCCGGTGCCCGCGACGACGACGCCGTTGTGCTCTCCGTGGAGTTGCTGGCCCACGATTTCTCGGACCGCCTGCGCGCCGCTGGCGCGCCCGCGCTCCGCATGACCTGCGAGCAATGGGGCCACGACACGGCACCGCCCCCCTACCATGCCATCATCGTCGCTGACCGGTTCGAGTTGTTCCGCGCCTTCACCGGCCGCCGGTCCGCCGCCGAGATACGCCGGTGGATGTGGAGCGCGGACCCGGCACCGTACCTGCCCTACCTGTACGCCGGCGGCGCCCTGCGGGACACAGACCTGGACGAGCCAGACCCCGATATCCCGCCCGAGTACGCGGCGCGGCTCCGCACCCAAAGCTGGCGCGAACCAATCGGCTAATCCAGGCCCGGGTTCCGCTGCCGCCGGTCCAGGCCTCACACAGCGCCCAGCAAGCTCAGCCCGTTGTCGCGCAGGAAACTACGTCGGGCGTCCTCGCCAAGCGCCTCCACCTTGGCGTAGAAGCTCCCAGGCTCGCGGATGCCCTCGGCGTGCGGCCAGTCCGAGCCCATGAGGAGACAGTCAACAGTGCCGAGGTGCCCGGCCAGTTCGACGGTGTCGTCTTCGGGGTACGGGACCACGCGCACGTGCCGCCGGAAAATCTGGCTGGGACGCTCCGTCAGCGGCCCGCCGAGCCACGGCCCGTTACGTCCCATGCCACGGCTCTTGTCCATGTGGCGGATGAAGTGCGGGATCCACTCGGCGCCGAACTCGCTCACCAGAACCCTGACGTCCGGATACCGGCCGAACACGTTGTCAAAGATCAGGGCTGAAAGCGTGTCCGTGATGGGGCGCTCCCCGTAGGTGTTCTGCCACTGCCAGGCCGAGAACTGGAACGGCGGGACCAGGCCCCAGCCCCAGTGAGATGCGACGTCCTTCTGGTAGTGGAACTCGGCGATGTGATACGCGATCACGGCCTTGGCCTCGTTTATCCGGGCCCAGAACGGGTCGAAGTACGGGTCGCCGGGGCTGCGCCCGTAAGCCGGCCCGGCTGGCAGGAGAATGAACTGAGCACCCGCTGCGAGTACCCGGTCCAGCTCGGCGCAGGCCAGCTCCAGGTCGCGCAGGGAAAGCAGGGCCGGTGCGTAGATCCGGTCCTGGTAGCTGAAACCCCAGTCCTCCTCGATCCAGCGGTTGAACGAGCGCAGGTTGTCGTAGAGCACCTGCGTGCCGTCGAGATACGCCTCTGCCATCAGCGCCCACCCACCGGGATACATGATCGAGCGCTCGACCTGCTGCTCGTCCAATTGCTTCAGACGGGCGTCGCGGTCGCGATACTCAGGCTGCATGGGCTGGTAGAACCGCTCGGCGTCGGCAGCCTCGCCGGCTGCTCGCTGACGCAGCATTTCGGCCAGCGAGCCGGGCACCCACACCTTGTCCAGGTCACGCTCCAGAGCGGTCACGATCCGGTCATTGGCCAGCAGCACCGTGCGCCCGCTCGCCGTCTGTACCGGGTAAATAGCCGTGTCGAGCTTGGCGCTGGGCATGTACCGGGTAAAGCAGTCCTCGGCCTCGTAGGAGTGCTGATCGAAGTCGAGCAGCCGGTAGGGCAGCTGACCGACGGTGTTGTTGATCAAGGCCATGTTCGCTCACCTTTCCGCGGCCGGGCCGCGACCCGTTCAGTGCCCGAGCGAGCGACCGATGAGGTCGCGCATGATCTCGCTGGTGCCTCCGTAGAGACGCTGCACGCGCGCGTCCCGCCAGAGCCGCGCGATCTCGTACTCGTTCATGTATCCGTATCCGCCGTGGAGCTGCAGGCAGCGGTCGACGATCTCCCACTGTGTCTCGGTGGTCCAGAGCTTGGCCCCGGCCGCCTCCTCCGCGGTCAGCTCCCCCGCGTTGACCGCCTCGATGCACCGGTCCACGTAGACCTGCATAACCTCGAGCTTCACGCTCATCTCGGCAATCGCATGCCGGTTGACCTGGAAGGAGCCGATCGGGGTGCCGAAGGCGCGGCGCTCGGAGGCGTACTGACGCGTCAGCCCCAGGGCGCGTCGGGCCTGTGCTACGGCGTGGATGGCAATGCCCAGCCGCTCGGCGGGCAGGTTGCGCATGAGGTGGTAGAAGCCGCGGTTCTCTGCACCGAGGAGGTTCTCCGCGGGAACCCGCACGTCGGTGAAGATGAGCTCGGCGGTATCGGCCGCCTTCTGCCCGATCTTGTCCAGGTTGCGGCCGCGGAGGAAGCCCTCCATTCCGCGCTCGATCACTAGCAGTGAGATCCCCTTGCGGCCCGCCGCAGGATCTGTCTTCACGACGGTCACCACAAGGTCGGACAAAATGCCGTTGCTGATGAAGGTCTTGGCCCCGTTGACGACGTAATGGTCGCCATCGCGGACAGCGGTGGTGCGGATTCCGGCCAGATCCGAGCCTGCCCCAGGTTCGGACATTGCGATCGCGGTGATCAGCTCGCCGCTAACGTAGCCGGGAAGCCACCGCTCCTTCTGCTCATCGGTGGTCAGATCGACCAGGTACGAGGCCATGATGTCGTTCTGCAGGCCGATGCCGATGCCGACCGTGCCGGTCGCAGCCATCTCCTCGGTCATGATCGCGTTGTAGCGGAAGTCCTTCACGCCCTGGCCGCCGAACTTCTCCGGCGCCTCCCAGCCGATCAACCCCAGCTCGCCGGCGCGCAGCCACGGCTCGCGCGCCGTTATGCCGCTGCGCTCCCACTCCGCCGAGTGAGGCGCGCACTCCTTCTCGTAGAAACGGCGCGCCGTCTCACGGAACATGTCGTGCTCAGGCTCGAAGATCTTGCGCTCCATCCCGCTCCTGTCTTTACTCCCGGCCTCGCTCTCGCTCGGACTGCCTAGCACAATACGCTAGATCATCTAACGATTCTATGCGGCCTTCGGTGGCATCCCTCGCCACGGAACGCGTCAGCACGCTTGCCGGGATCCGCTGAAGATGTCATCTGGAACCCGGCTGCTCCTTCCCGCTACCGCGGCCGACGCCGCCGAGCCGGCGCCCGCCGCCGAGCGCAGCCGCTAGATGGATTGAGTGCCGGGCGGGCCCAGCCCGAGATGATCGCGGGACCGCCGGTCATGCGCCGCATGGCCCCTTTAGACCTGCCGTCGCCCGGGTCACCCAGAACCGAAGACGAAGTCTTCGATAAGCGCGGCGAGCTCGACCGGGCGATCACCCTGGATGGAATGCCCTGCTCCGTCGACCATCTCTAGCCGCGTCCCCGGTCGCAGGCGCCGGAATTCCGCGCGGTCCTCATCGGTGACCACGCCCGACCTCGCTCCGCAGACAAGCATGACCGGAACCGTCACAGCTGCCACGTCAGGCCACAGACCAGCGAAATCAAGTTCGCCACCGGGCGGGCGCAACCGGTCGTAGCGCCAGGCCCAGCGGCCGCCGGCCAGCTCACGCGCGTTGTGCAGCAGCCCTCGGCGCAGCGAGCTGACCGAGCGGGACGGGTTGAACCTGATGGTCCGGTCCAGCAGCTCATCGAACGAGCCGAAGGTTTCCGGGCCCTGCACGAACTCTGCGATCGGCGCGGATTTCTCCGCCGTGACCCCCGGGGTGACGTCCACCACGACCAGGCGACGCACTAGCGCAGGATGCATGGCGGCGAGCCTGAGAGCGGTGAGTCCGCCGAGCGACATGCCGATTACAGCACGTGCCCGCGGGGCTAGCGCGCCAACGACGGCAGCGAGCGCCTCGGCGTTGCGCGCAGGCCAGTAATCCCGGTCGCCGCGCCAGCTCGACCGACCGTGCCCGGGCAGGTCCACAGCGATCAGCGGACGGCCGAGCGCCAGGGCAACGGTGTCCCAGGTGTGCGCGTTCTGCGCGCCACCATGCAGCAGCACGGCCTCGGGATCGGCCTCCCCCCAGACCAGCACGCTAACCTGCTGGCCGGGCGCGACGTCGACGAACTCGCGACGGACCGACGGTGGCTGCGCCCAGGGCAGCCCGTACTCGGCCGCGTTGTCGGACAACAGGTCGAACTCGGCATACTCCATGCCCTGGACTCCGATCCGGCTGTCGGGCTTCCCGCGCGCTCACAGATACATTACACTTATACAACTGATTATGCAGGTTTCGCGCGAACGCGACGTCGCCCCGGCCGAGCGGCGGGCGAGCGCGCCCTTGAGGAGCCGACCCCACGAGTGCTTCCTGCCGGCAGGTCGGTCTTGAAGATGCTCGCCCGATGGAGTGTCTCAAGAGAGGACGGAGCGTTCATGACTTGGGTGGGCGGCAGGTCCGTCGTGGTGACCGGAGCCGGGGATGGCCGACAACACTGCGGCATTCCTGGCGACAACCGGCTTCGGCACGATCTGGATCATCGTTCAGTTACGGTGCGGTCGTGATAGCGCTGCAGTTGACGCCCGAGGCGGGCCGTCTCCCTGACCTTCCGCAGGTCTGCGGGCGGATCGAACAGCTGGGGTACGAGGAGCTATGGGTCGGGGAGGTCAACTACGTGGACGCGGTCGTCCAGGCTTCGGTTGCCGCAAGTGCCAGCCGCGTGCTGAGGATCGCGCCCCTGTTCAACGTCTTCACGCGATCGCCGACGAATGCCGCGCTGGCCGCCGCCGGTCTCGCCCACCTGGCCCCGGACCGCATCATGGTCGTGCTGGGGGCATCCTCACCGTTGCTTGTCCAGCGCTGGAACGGGATTCCTTACGAGCGTCCCTTCTCCCGGGTGCGCGACTACCTCGACTTCCTGCGCTCGGCGCTGACCGGTGAACGGGTGCAGGGCGAGTTCGCGACATTCAGCTCCGAGGGATTCAGCCTCGCTAACCCGCCGGCAACTCCGCCGGAGATCTTCGTAGCTGCAGCAATGCCCCGCAGCATCCAGCTCGCCTCCCGGAGGGCCGACGGCGTCGTGCTCAACTGGCTGACGCCGGGCGACGTCGGCCGCCTCGACGGGCTGCCGACCGACCGCAGCCGGATACGGCTATCGACGATGGTCTGCCCGAGCCCGGATCCGGCTGTCCTGGACCGACTGCTCAGGCCGCTGCTGACCGACTACCTCGCAGCACCGGCGTACGCGGGGCTGCAACGACTGGTTGGCCGTGGTCGGCAGCTGACGAAGATGTGGGAGCTGTTCGCCGTCGGCGACCGGGCGGGGGCGCGCCGGGCATTGCCGCAAGCGGTGATGGAGGAACTCGTGGTCTGGGGATCTCCAGAGGAATGCGGGCGTCGGCTGGGAGAGATTGAGAAGCAGACAGGCATCCGCCTCATCGCCACGCTCGTCCTGCCCAGCGGCGAGGATGCCCAGTCAGTGATGCAGGCCATAGCGGCGTCCGCCGCGGGGGCCGCCTGAACCGGCGACCTCGAAGACGGCCCCCTGGTATCGCCGTCCGGCCGCCCTGCGTACGGTAAAGAACCGGGCCCGCTGGTCCGGCGACGTGGTTTCGGAGGCGCACGCCGTGCGCCCGCGTCAGGAGGGCCGGGTTATCCGGGCATGCATGATCGCGCACAGGAGTGGTTCGGCCTGCGGACGTCCCACTGGCAGGACTGGCCGCTCGACCGGCTGCTCGAAGCCAGGGCGCGGGCCGGCCTGCGGATCAGCGTGGTGATACCGGCCCGGAACGAGCAGCACACGGTGGGCGGCGTGGTGACCGCGATCCGCGACGCCCTGATGTCGCGGGCGCCGCTGATCGACGAGATCGTGGTCATCGACTCGGATTCGGCCGACGAGACCGGCCGGGCGGCGGCCGGGGCGGGCGCGACCGTGCACCGGGCGCGCGACATCGCGCCGGCGCTCGGGGCCTACCCGGGCAAAGGGGAGGCGCTGTGGAAGGCGCTCCTGGTCACCCAGGGCGACCTGCTGGTGTTCATCGACGCCGATCTCACCCACTGGGGAACGCACTTCGTGACCGGCCTGCTCGGCCCGCTGCTGGCCGAACCCAGCGTGCAGCTGGTCAAGGGGTTCTACGCGCGCCTGCGCACTGGCACCGACGGCTCCGCGTCCACCGAGGGCGGGCGGGTCACCGAGCTGGTGGCGCGGCCGCTGCTGAGCTTGTGGTGGCCCGAGCTGGGCGGCGTGGTCCAGCCGCTGGCCGGCGAGTGGGCGGCCCGTCGCGGGCTGATGGAGTCGCTGCCGATCCCGGTCGGCTACGGGGTGGAGCTGTCCACGCTGCTCGACACCGCGGCCGGCCATGGCCTCGAGGCGATCGCCCAGGTCGACCTGGATGCGCGGGCGCACCGGCATCAAGCCGACCATGACCTGGCCCTCATGGCGGCGGAACTGCTTCTCGTGGCGGAGCGCCGGCGGGACCGCGGCGCGGCACCGCCGGAGGCAGGACTGCCCGGCACGGGACCGCCGGATGCAGCGCAGGCGGACGCAGGGCCGCCGGACACCGGGCTGGCCGCAGCGACGTTGCAGCAGTTCGTCCGGACCCGGGGCCGGGTGCAGTCGCGGGAACGGCCGGTCCCGGTGCAGGAGCGGCCGCCGGTGGCCACCCTGCGGGGTACGGCGCTGCCCGGCCGCCCAGGGGCGGGATCGTGAACGGCGAGGTGCCCGGGCCGGGCGAGCTGCGCCTGGGCCGCCGGGCGTTCGGGCCCAAGCAGCGGCTGGTCATGGCGATCGTCAACCGGACCCCGGACTCTTTCTACGACCGCGGCTCGACCTGGGACGAGGCGGCCGCGATGGACCGCGTCGACCAGGTAATCGCCGACGGCGCCGACATCGTCGACATTGGCGGCGTGCCGGCCGCGCCGGGCTCCGTGGTTGACGTGGGGGAGGAAATCCGGCGCACGGTGCCGTTCGCCGCCGCGGTCCGCTCCGCCTACCCCGACACGGTGATCAGCGTCGACACCTGGCGGCACGAGCCGGCGCGGGAGCTTTGCGCGGCGGGCGCGGACCTGATCAACGACACCTGGGGTGGCTGGGATCAGCGGCTGGCCGAGGTGGCCGCCGAGCATGGCGTGGGCCTGGTCTGCAGCCACGCCGGGGGGCTGCCACCGCGGACCCGGCCGCACCGGGTTGCCTATGACGATGTGGTCGCCGACGTGCTGTCGCGTACGCTGGCGGCCGCCTCCCGCGCGGTCAGCGCCGGGGTGGACCCCGCGCGGGTGCTGATCGACCCGGCGCACGACTTCGGCAAGAACACCTGGCATTCGCTGGAAATCACCAGGCGGCTGGGCGAGCTGGTCGCCACCGGCTGGCCGGTCCTGGTCTCGCTGTCCAACAAGGACTTCGTGGGCGAGACGCTCAATGCCGCGCTCGGCGAGCGGGTGACCGGGACTCTGGCGACGACCGCCGTGTCCGCGTGGCTCGGCGCCCGGGTGTTCCGCGCCCACCAGGTCCGCGAGACCCGGCAGGTGCTGGACATGGTCTCCGCCATCCTCGGCGAGCTGCCGCCCGCCCGCACGGTACGGGGACTCGCCTAGACGAGTAAGTCCTTATGGGATCAGTGGTCATATGCGGTCAAGGATCGGGTGACCGGCGCGCCGGTCTGGTTGTTGCGCCAGATGGCGGCGGCCATGGCCAGGATGCGCTGGGCGACGCGGATGGCGACTCCGGCACAGCTGCGCCCGCCGTGGCCTTCGAGGTCGAGCTGGCCTTTGAGGGTGTCGTTGACCGACTCGATCAGCTGGCGGACCTTCTTGAGCATCGGCTCGCCGTAGCGGGCCTGCTCATCAGCGCGGGAGGGCCGCATCAGCGTGATCGAGTAGCTGGCCAGCAGCTGCTCGAAGTCCCGCCCAGCGAAGCCCTTGCCGGTGATCAGCAAGATGCCGTCATGCCCGGCCATTACATCCGCCTCGACCTCCAGCATGGCGGCCAGGACCTCCCGCTCGCCCAGCTTTGGGTCGGCCAGTGCCCACAGGATCGGCATCCCGGCCGGGGTGCACACCAGGTACAGCCGCAGTCCCCAGAAGAACCGCGAGTGGGAGGCGCAGTAGCCATAGCCGGCCCATCCGGCCAGGTCCGAGCGCTGGACCGTGGGCCGGGACATGCCGCAGGGCACCGGGGTGGAGTCGGCGATCCAGCAGGTATCCAGCCAGAAGTCACTCGAGCGGGCGAGTATCCGGATGACCCGTCTGACCAGCCCGAGCGCGGCCCGCAGCCGCTTGTTATACCCAGACTGCTGCGGCAGGTACGGGAACATCCCGGCCAGGTGCTTACGCGCATAACGCAGCCAGTGCGCCTCGGAGGTGAAGCCCAGCAGCGCCTGCGCAACCGCCAGGCACACCAGCTCAGGGTCGGTCAGTACCGGCGGCCTGCCCAGCCAGCGCGGTCCGCCGAGCTCGTCGTCGATCTTCACATACAGTGCGGTGATGAGGGTCTCGATGTCGTTCGTCACACACCGGCAACGAGGCCCTCACCCTTTACGGCTCAGCCAGACTTCGGACTTACTCGTCTAGTGCCGCAGGTCCGTGGTGCGTGTCCGTGGCCAGCATCCAGAACGGGTGACCAATGATCACAGCCGCTGCCTTGTGCCCGTCGCCGCCGCTGCTCGCTCGCGAGGTCACCGGCCGCGATCCGGTTATCCCCGAGTTGCGCCAGGCCTGCGCCGAGGCGGTCCGGCGGCTGGTCCGGTGCGAACCTGACGTGATTGCCGTCGTCGGGCCCGGGCCCGTCACGGCCCGCTGGCCCGCCGGCCGCCGGCTGGACCTGTC
>Ga0335075_10000527_pt1 | contig 66437 bp, 49 predicted proteins | sample Lox_Sample_24_FD_206723 | JGI IMG/M metagenome (GOLD analysis project Ga0335075, IMG submission 206723) | Soil microbial communities from Loxahatchee National Wildlife Refuge, Florida, United States - Lox_Sample_2.4 | ecosystem: Environmental > Terrestrial > Soil > Wetlands | place: USA...
CCGCATACGCTTCGCTCGACCAGCAAAGCGGCACGGGGCGATACGCTTCCGCCGGTCACCCGCCTCCGCTTTTGCGGCGCCGGAAAACAAGGCGAGTCGACCGCCTTGACCAGTCGGGATTGTTGCTTGGTGTGAGGACAAAGGAGAACTATGAGGAGAGCCTGTTCAGATTTGAGAAGGGAGATCGGCTCCTGCTTTATTCGGACGGACTGACCGACGCGGAGAACCCAGCCGGAGCCTCCTTCGGCGACGCTGTCCTCCTGAAATTCCTGGAGACGTCAGACTATCTCACAGCGGAACAATTTGCGTCTGCTCTGCTTGAGAAGGTGCTTGGATGGCCAGAAAGAGGTCCAGAATCGGATCAGACGGACGACATCACCTTTGTCGTCATTGACTTCGGGCAATATACAGAGAGCTGAGATACCCGGTTCTCTGCCAATTAAATTTTCATTTTTGCTGACGTGGAGTTGCCTTTCTGGCGGCGATAGCCGGACGGGCTCCCTTACCCCGAAAGCCTGTCGACAGGTCGACGATTCCCGTCCTCCCTCCGACGGTTGCGCGTTTTCGCCGCTGACTCAACGTTTCCTGTCCGATACCCCTCCCGGCGGTGAATTCCCTGAATCAACGGGATTTTAGGATCCGCAAGGACAGATCTCTCTCGACGCCGCCGTTCCGGCAGCGCGTGTGCTGTCTGGATTTCACCGGCATGGATCGCTCATGCCGATTCCATCGGTCTGCCGTTACAGGGGGCGAAAGTGAAGCACTTCCGGAACAATTTCGTTCTTGCCCGCATTGTGCACCGCACGCTGAGCTCACTGTTGAGTATCCTTCTGATCCCGGGGAGCGTCACGGATCTCTTTGCCCAACCCACACCTGCTCCATCCGATGCCGGGGAGATGCAGCCCCTCGCGCCCGATCAGCTCGACCAGTTGGTTGCCCCCATCGCTCTCTACCCGGACGCACTGATCGCGCAGGTGCTTGCGGCGTCAACCTACCCAGTCGAAATCGTCGACGCCGAACGCTGGATGCGATCCCATCCAGGACTCACGGCTTCTCGGATGGCGTCGAAGGTGAATGAGGAAACGTGGGATCCCAGCGTGAAGGCCCTCACCGCCTTCCCGAGCGTGCTGGAACGGATGGACCGGAATCTGGACTGGACCACCAACCTCGGCGATGCCTACTATAACCAGCCGCAGGATGTGATGGATGCGATTCAGACTATGCGACGCCGCGCACAGTCCAGCGGGACGCTAGCCTCCACTCCTCAGCAAACTGTATCCACCGTCAACGGCGACGTGGTCATTGCGCCGGCCGATCCCGCCTTCGTCTATGTACCGGCCTACAACCCGTGGATCGTGTACGGTGCTCCGCTGGCCGTTTACCCCGGTTTCTACTATGCTCCCCCGCCGGACGTGGTCTTCGGTGCGGGCCTCGCCATTGGTTTTGGCGTTGGCATCGGCATCGGCGCGTTTGCTCCCTGGGGCTGGGGCTGGAACACGTGGCGTCTCGGGTGGCATTCCCGAACCGTCATCTTCAACCACACGCGGTATTACACCCACAGCAGAAGCGTGATCAATCGCGGGTTCGGTCGGCCCGGTGGCCCCCGCGGGAGGTCAGCTTTCCGCGAGGCCCGCACAGGAGGCTTTCGAGGTTCCTTTAACCGAGTGAGACCGCAAAGAGCTTTCCGTGGACGCGCCGGCTTTCACGGCAGAGGTGGCTTTCATGCGGCTCCCCATTTCAGGGGACCGCGACGTTGACCTTGCTGTCATTTGCCCAACTTGTAAATTCTGCGATGGCAATTATCAGAAGTGTTTCCGGACAAAGTACGTGGCTGCGACGAACTTCCGATCGTTCTCCGCCCGTGGGGATCTGCATTTGACCAGCCGTGAATTAACAGGTTGAGAGAAATGATCAATTGCGGCGGAAAGCAGGTTGTGCCCGACGCCATCGTCGACCGCAGGGCGCGGCTGCCGGAACCATCGGTAGCACGACAGGGATTGAGCGCCGCCATCCGCTGCCTCATCGCGGGCTACGTGGACGCCTACGCGCTTTTGAACTTCCGCCTGTTCGCATCCTTTATGAGCGGAAATACCACCACAGCAGGCGTCGCAGGCGGAGAGGTGAAATTCGCCCTCGCGGCGCGCAATCTCCTGCCGATTCCGTTCTTCGTGCTCGGCGTGGTGATCGGCACGTCTGTGGTGAACCAGCAACGGCGGCGCGCGCTACCTCGGATCTGCTGGCTGGTGGCGGCGATGCTTCTGATGGATCTCGTCGCCGGCGCCTTCAGCTGCCCGTGGTGGCTGCACATCATGATTCTGAGCTCAGCAATGGGCATACTGAACTCCTCTATAACCCAGGTGGGCGGGCAGCGGGTCAGTCTGGGCTTCATCACGGGGGATCTGAACAGCTTGGGCCAGCAATTAGCCCTCTCCATGAGAGGGGAACCAGTATCACAGCCGGTGAGCCGATGGGACACATACTGCCTGCGCATCCTGACTCTCGCAAGCCTCTGGTGCTTCTTCTTAGGCGGAGCCGGGCTGGGGTCGCTGATCGCATCGCGCCTCGCTCAGTGGACCCTGTTGCCGCCTGTCCTCACCCTCTCGATCCTCGGCCTTGCGGAAAGCGCCCGATACCTGCGCGGCCACGCTGGCGCAGCTCCGACCTCGTCGTGAACCTCTTCATGATGACCTGTGGCCGATCTGCCTGCCGCTTTTCCCAGTCGACTAAGCAGCCGATGGACTTCCCAAGTATCGATCATCAGCACTCCGCAATGAATCTCGACCGAGGCACCAGCTCCCTCGCTCGATGGGATCATGCCGCAAACCGCTGTTCGTCCTCTGCATCTGCCCGCGAACTCTCAACAGCAAGAGGATTAGCACGGCCAAATCGTGCTAGGACGCCATTCATCGTGTCAGATATCCTCGTGTGTGATCTGTCCAAGCGACGCGTCGCTTTGGCGACGGCACGGCACAACAAATATCGGTTGGAAACAAAATGTGAAGCTCCATGCACCAGTTCAGATCGCATGTATACCTCCGCGGAGAACTTGCAGACACTGGCTGACCGTGCCTGCAAGTCCGTGCCTTCGGAGGAAACACAGTTTCGCTTGAACCGGGCACGGCAATTCAACCGGGACGAAAGCACGTTGCATGCCGGAGGCGAGCTGGAGCAGTCTAGTCCCGCTGGCACCACGGCCGCTCTCTCAGACCTTACAGTTACCGCGGCCTGCTGCTCCTACGATTCCACGGTCGCGTGATCCTCCTGCTGAACTACACGCTTTTTGCAATTCCGGTGACTACCGCGTTAGGTGCGCGGGCGGTTCCCTGCCGGCGTGCAGACCGTGTCTGTCGAATCGCAGGCGCTCAATCACGGACCACGAGCACAGATTGTGCCGATCGACGGCGATATTTGCCCAACTCTGGAAACCTGGCTGCCGCCCGATGGCACCCAAAATGCACAAAACGTGACCATCGGTCCCTGCACCGCACAATCAGAAGGGGCCCGAACGGCGCTTGTCTGCGGCAGTGGACGCACGCAACGGCAAGAAGAGCTTTGTTGCGGATTGACGGGACAAAGCTACGACCAGCAGGAGGGCAAACGGATGTCGAGATCGACAGCAGTTAGCGCAAGGGAAACGAATGAGGGTGGCCGGCCGACAAAGCTCTCCCGCGAGGAAGAGCGGGATTTGATTTCCCAGGCGCAGGGCGGATCGAGAGCCGCCTTCGACCACCTGATGAATCTTCATCAGCACCGGATCTCCCGTACTGCGAAAAGGCTCGCCGGTAACCCGGAAGACGCGAGAGATGTTCTGCAAAATGCATTCTTGAAGGCATACATCAACCTTCCGCGGTTCAGAGGCGACGCACAGTTTTATACATGGTTGACCGCCATTGTTATCAATGAGGCTAGAATGGCGCACCGTCGTCGCCGGGCAGTCGAAGTTCCGATTGAAGATTGTCAGGAACCGTCTGCTCACAGGGTGTCGTGGGAACCATTGGACCAGGGTCCTGATCCGGAGCGTGAGTGCCTGAACGGCCAGCTCCGCGGGCTTTTGACCACCCATCTCTCCGCCATGCCTCTTAACGTGCAGCGGCTGATCCGTCTCTGCTACTACAACGAGTTATCCGTTACCGAGGCCGCACTGCTTGTTGGTCTCTCGAAGACCACCGCCAAATCTCAACTCTACCGAGGAATTCTTCACCTTCGCAGGTCGTTCCGGCAACAAGTTGCGCCCGGAAAACACTCCCCCAAGCCCGGTGGCGCAGCTTCGCGCCATTTTCACGACGCCACAGATGAAGCACGCGATCGAAATGAAGCGACACCACCAGTAACAGAAACCCGCGTTTGCTAATCCGTCGACTGGTGCTAAGGTTCGGGGTTGCTCGTACCTGGCGACACTTACGATCCATGACTTCGATCCGAATGTCGATCCTTGTCGCCTCACGCGTTGACCCGGGCCGTGGTCCAGGCGCCGACATCGGTGTCGAAGCGCCGTCACGACACTACTCATGTCATGCCAGCAGTGTTCCATCGGCAAAAGGGGAGGCCGCCCAGAATCACCGAAAGCGGCCTTCGCGAAGCGAAGAGATGCCGACCGCGATCGATCTCAGTGTGGTAATGAGCTTGCAATTCACAATCCTGGAACCAGCTTCGATCAAACTGACGACAAACCGGAGCAAGGAGGATCGATGAGTTCGACTGGGACGACAACCAGACCCTCAACAAGCTTGCCAGGCGATCCGGCGACGGTAGATCTTTCCGTTGACGGACGCACAATTGCCGCGAATGAGGGCGAACTGCTGGTCGAGGCCATTCTGCGCGAGAAAGAGATCCCGCACATCTGTTATCACTCGCCGCTGATGGGGCCAATTCAGACTTGCGACACTTGTCTGGTCGAGGTTGACGGAAAGCTCGTGCGCTCCTGCGGAACCAGGGTGACTGCCGGAGTTTCCGTGGTCACCGATTCAAAACGGGCCAGGGATGCGCGCGCCGAGGCCTTCGATGTGATTCTCGGTAATCACATGCTCTATTGCACGGTATGCGATAACAACAACGAGAACTGCAGAGTGCACAACACGGCGCTGGCGCTGGATGTTCAGCACCAGAACCATCCCTTTAAGCCCAAGCCCTATGAAGTGGACATGTCCAATCCCTTCTATCGCTACGATCCGAGCCAGTGCATTCTTTGCGGGCAATGCGTGCAGGCCTGCCAGACAGTCGAGGTCAATGAGACGCTCTCGATCGGTTGGGAACTGGAGCATCCTCGCGTTCTCTGGGATGGCGGGATGCAGATCGGCGGCTCCAGCTGTGTCTCGTGCGGTCATTGCATTACGGTCTGTCCCTGCAATGCGCTCATGGAAAAGTCGATGCTCGGTGAGGCAGGCTTTCTGAGCGGCATGCCCAAGGAAGCGCTGAACAAAATGATCGACGTGGTCAAAGCCGTCGAACCGGAAATGGGCTACGGCATGATCATGCAGGTTTCGCAGACCGAGGCGAAGATGCGCGAAGAGCGCATCAGGCGAACGAAGACGGTATGCACCTATTGTGGCGTGGGCTGCAGCTATGATGTCTGGACCAAGGACCGCAAGATTCTCAAGATTGTTCCTCTGCATGGCGATGCGAATCAGATCTCCACCTGCGTCAAGGGTAAATTCGGATGGGACTACGTCAATCATCCGGACCGCCTGCAGAAGCCGCTCATCCGCGATGGCAGCAGCTTCCGCGAGGCAAGCTGGGAAGAGGCTCTGGAGCTGGTAACTGCGAGACTGACCAGCATCAGGCGGCAGTATGGTCCGGACTCGATTGGCGTGATTGTCTCATCGAAGACCACCAATGAGGACGGCTACCTCATGCAGAAGTTCGCACGCACCGTCATCGGCACCAATAACGTTGACAACTGCTCCCGCTACTGCCAGTCGCCGGCAACGATGGGGCTCTTCCGGACAGTCGGCTACGGCGGCGATTCGGGCTCGATCGAAGATATAGGCTGCTCTGCTCTGGTGTTGATCGTCGGCAGCAACACTGCGGAGAGCCATCCGGTGTTGGCGACGCGGGTCAAGCGGGCCCACAAACTGCACGGTCAGCGGCTGATCGTGGCCGACCCCCGCGAGCACGAGATGGCAGCGCGCGCGGACATTCACTTCCGTCCGCGCCCTGGCACCGATCTTGTCTGGCTCTCGGCCATGACGCGCTATATGTTCGACAACGGTCATGCCAAACTTGAGTTCCTCGAAAAGTGGGTAAACGGCGTCGACGAGTATCGCAGGACGCTTGAGCCCTTCACCATGGAGTACGCTGCGAAGACCTGCGAGGTCCCCGTCGAAATACTGGAGCGCGTCGCACAGGAGATCGCGGCGGCCGAAAGCATGTGCGTTCTGTGGGCGATGGGCATTACGCAGCACACCAGAGCTTCTGACGAGTCAACCTCGGTCTCGAATCTGCTGCTGGTGACGGGCAACTATATGCGCCCCGGCTGCGGCGCTTATCCATTGCGCGGCCATAACAACGTCCAGGGCGCCAGCGATATTGGCGCAATGCCCGATAGCTATCCCGGATATCAACCCGTAACAGATCCAGTCATCCGGGAGCGCTTCGAAAAGGGCTGGGGCGTCAAGCTGCCGCCCCTGCGCGGTCTGGATAATCACCAGATGGTGGATGCTGTGTACGAAGGCAAGCTGCGCGCGATCTATCTGGCCGGCGAGGATATGGTCGCGGCCGACTCCAATTCCAACGTTGTGGCCGGAGCCTTCGAAAAGCTGGACTTTTTTGTGGTGCAGGACATCTTTTTCAGCGAGACATGCCGTTATGCCGACGTTGTGCTTCCCGGCTCTCCGGCGCTGGAAAAGGAAGGCACCTTCACCAGCACGGAGCGCCGAATCCAGCGGCTGTATCAGGCGCTGCCGGAACTGGGTGACTGCAGAGCCGACTGGAAGATCACCCAGGATATTGCCAATCGCATGGGAGCCAACTGGAACTATCGGCATCCGTCGGAGATTATGGATGAGTTGGCCTCACTTTCGCCGCTCTACGCCGGCGTCAATTACGAGCGGCTGGAAGGCTATAAGACACTGCAATGGCCGGTGGCGCCGGACGGAACGGACGAGCCGATCCTGTATCTCAAGGGCTTCGCTTTCCCTGACGGGAAAGCGAAGCTCTATCCAGTCCCCTTCAATGAGCCGACCGAAAAGCCGGACAAGGACTTCGATCTCTTTCTGAACAATGGCCGCCTCCTGGAGCACTTCCATGAAGGCAACATGACGTACCGTGTCGATGGCATTCGCGAAGAGACGCCTGAGCGTTACCTCGAAATCTCAGAAGAACTGGCGCAGGAGCGCAACATCGATTCCGGTCGATGGGTACGCGTTACCAGCCGTCACGGCTCGCTGGTCATCAAGGTGCTGGTTACCAGTCGGGTCCATGGGAAACAGGTGTATCTGCCGCATTTTTCGCGAGAGGGACCGATCAACGCCCTCACCGGCTCGCATGCCGACGCTGCCACGAACACTCCGGCGTACAAAGAGACAGCGGTGAAGATCAAGGTGCTTCCCGAAAAGGGTACAAACCCGCTCAAGCCGCTGAACTTCCGCTACGCCGGCAAGCCGACGCCGCAGACCGGAGTCGAAGTAGAGCGTAAATGGAAGCGCAGTGACTATCGCATGCCGGGGACGGAAGAGTTAGTTCAAATACAACTTCAGAAGTGAGCGAAGAAGGGCAGGCAGCGCATGGCGACAGCCGTCGAGTTCCGGCAATTCACTCCCCGCAACACTCGCGAAGACCTCATCCGCAGGGTAGAACAGGCTCCGGCCGAGCATGCAGAAGCACTGCTCGCAGCTTATCATCTGCTGCAGCGGCTGCACGAAAAGGGCATGATCGATCTGCTGAACGGCCTTCTCGGCGCAGGCGACACGGTTGTGGAGCGTGTCGTTGACGTAATCAGCTCCAAAGAGATGGTGACTGCGCTTCGCATAGCGCTTGTCTTCAGTAACCTGCTCAGTTCAATCGATCCGGATAAACTGCACGCCGTGGTCTCGAACGCTGGTCGCGACGCGCCTTCTCTGCTGGCCATCGGCAAAAAGGCAACGTCGAAAGATGCGCGCCGCGGGATGGCGGCCGCGGTAGGTCTTTTGACTACCTTCGGCGAAGCGCTGAATGCGCATGAGCAAGGCGCTGCACGTGGCTGATCGAGATCCAAGGGGGCGTGGTTATTCGCGTGCGTCCCGAGCTGCCGGCGGTGTGCGGTTCTCCCATTTAAGGACTAATCCCAATGCGCGTTTTGATCGAAGATCCGGACACGTCTGGCGCTGCCTCTGCTGGGCATGGCAGCGATAGTTTCGGCTTATGCCGGTGGCCTGGCCGTGTCGGAGTGGCCTTGGAATCTCATGAGTCCCATTCGTAAGTGGTATGCCTTCCCTGAAGCCAGCCTCTATCCTAAAACTCGATCTTTGTTCTGAACCCGAAGACAACTGCACGCCGCGCGCCCCCTCCCATGTTCGCGTAATACTGGACGACGGGCTGGAGAAGGAGCATCGGCAAAACGTCAAGCAGAGTGTTGAACTCAACGCCCTGCTCGGTCCTGAAGGCAGGCATGCCGGGTTGAAGAAACTGCAGGCTCAGATTGTTGCGTACATAACCGAGCGACATGGTGTTGTGAAAGTCGACTGGCAACGGCTCATTGAAGCGCAGCCCTGCCGTGAGCAGGGTGTTGTTGCGGTTGACGTTCGGCGGGCTCCAGTCGTAGGCAAACGTTGCATCCAGGCCTTTTCCACCTTTCGGGTCAACCCGCCAAAGGGCCTGGCTCGCCATCCAGTACAAGAGGTAGTTGCCCGGCTGCGGTGTCGCACTCGTGGGAGACATGAACTTTCCGGGATTCCAGGAGGCGCCGAACTGATAGAGGCCGGAGTACCCCTTGCGGTCCGCGACGTTGTCAAAGGCCCGCACGGAGGACGCCGCCTTCCCCGGAGTAAAGCCGATCTCATATGTACTTACCGGGGTTCCGTTGAACTGGGGGACCAGGCCGGTCGGATTTTGCGAAAAGGGCGAGCGGACCGCGGCCATCACCATCGATTTCACGTAGAAGTTGTGGACCGGTACGGCCCGAATTTCCATCGCCGGCGTCGACGGCGGATCGAAGGACTCGAGAGTCGTGAATAAATTGCCTAACGCGTAGCCCATCGGTTCGAAGATGAAGGACGCCGCATAGTGCTGCGCTCCATAGAAATCCTGACCCGCGAATTGGCCCACCCGAGCAACGATTCGCTCGTCCTGCCACCGCTTCTCGATCCACCAGGAATCGAGGCGGCATGTATTCATGCTGGACATTCCACTGGGACTGGTGAGCAGGCCCAGATATGCCCCGAGATTGCCGCCGCCCTGCCAGAGCGCCGTCGCGTGAAAATACAATGCATGCTGACCGGTCAGCGCGCCAAAATCGATGTCCACCGTTCCGCGGAATCGGTTCCAACTTGCAAATCGCTCTTTTTGCTCGCTCTTGAGATTCCAGAGGGAATCGCTGACGTACTGAAAATCGAAGTTCACTCCATGCTCTTGAAGGCGCATACGCTCGCCATCCCAGCCCCCGAAGAGATGGCCGTGAGGGCCCTGGCCCGTTTCGTGGCTGTCCGGGCCCGGGACCGGTTCCGGTGGCGCCGTCTGGGAATGGGCTGAAAGTGCGAATACAGGCAGAAAACACCCCAAGAGAACAACAAACCGCAGCTGTTGGCCGTATCGGAGCAAGGTCGAAGGTCTCTTTTCCAATAACTGCGCCGAGGGGTTATCCCAGTGGTAGTCCCATGGATGCGTTGCGCCCGAACCCGTGTTGGACACCGGCAGCTTGCTTCCCCCTTCAGGATCTCCCCTGCATCGATCTCTCAGCCACGTAATCGATGACCAATTTCGGAATGATAAGACCGAAGCTCATCGCTAGGATGATTGTGAATGCGGTCATGCCGTCGGCGATGGTCGCGCTTATGAGACTCAGGGTCGTATGCGAGTTGCTGGCGAGTTGCACAAGGCCACTCGCCATACGGAATAGGTAGACCCCTGGAATCATTGACACAACGGATGCGAAACCGATGGCCGCAAAGGGCATGTGCCAGCGGCGAGCGACTGGTGTGAGGATCAGCCCGACCAGGAAACAAGCACCCATGGCGCCGATTGCGGCGCCAGAGCCAAGTGCGGAGAGTAACCACCACCTGAGAGCATGGGCCAGCATGCCCACTGCCACTGGCCAGTCCAGCATGCGCATCGGCAGGGAGAAGAAGACGCTGTAGGCAAAAACAGCGACGCCGGCAGCCACCGTGTCGAACCACAGAGGCACAGCTCTGCCGGCCTGATCGACCGGCAAGGAGACGCCGAGAAGGGCGAGTCCGAGCAGCAGTCCCGTTGAGATAGCTATAACTATGAGCCCGGCATAGATCAGGCGGGCGGCGCCGAGATTAATGCGTCCCCTGACCACGTCCAACGCCCCATTGAGGATATGCGGCCCCGGCACCAGGACCATACACGGGCAGACCGCGACAAGCCGAAGTGTCGAGCTTAAGTTGTACCGAACCGCCACCGCTCCGATTATTCCTGCGAGCAACGACGCGCTAAATGGCTGCAGAAAGATGTTAGCGGTCAACTTTACCAACCCCCGACGCAGAATGGCGCCGGCCCCCGCGCTCGCGAATATGAGCGCAGCCGCGGACAGATGCTGGACACCGAAGATCACCGCTAACGCCACGGCACCGGCTGCCGCCGCGAGCGTGAACAGCCACGTCGGCGCTGGCGGGGCTTGTGAGATTGCGCTGATGGCCTCCCTTGCAGCGGCGGGCGCAAGCCGCCCGGCGCCGAAGTCTTCAATGAACCGGATCATCGAAGCTACGCGGCCCATCTCGACGCCAGTGGGATCGGCTGCCACTGCGGAGATGATTCTGGCGTCCCCCTCCCGGGCTTCAAGTTGCAGTTCTCCCCACCTCGGGATGATCTCGGCGGACAGCCCGAGGCTGCGGCCGAAGCGTTTGGCCTCCTTCACCGTGTGTTCCGTGGACTGACCGTTGACGTATAAAACATCCGCAAGGGCGAGAACAAGGTTGGAACGTTCCTCCAGGGTCATTTGAGGCTCACGCAATCCGGGTTGCATTCATACCCAGACCTTCTCCGCAATGAAGATCCACATTGCCATCGTGAAGACGCCTGCGATATTGCTCACGACCACAGCCGCAGTAGTAGGCTGCTCATCGATGCGGTACGTGGAGGCCAGCATGGCGCTCGCGGTGGCGCATGGGCAAGCGGCGGCAAGCACAATGCCCTTCGAAAGAACTCCCGACAAATGAAAGGCGAGTGCGAACGCGAGTCCCAGCGCGGGCTGAATGAAGTTCTTGAGCAAGAGAACACTAATGGCCATTTTGTCGAGACGCGGGGTCAAGCCACTCAGCATAACACCCAGAGCAAAGAGCGCCGTGCCACCAGCCGTTTCTCCTATCAAGCTGACCGATGCCTTGGCGAGCGGCGGCAATTTCACTCCGACGAGCACAAGAATGGCGCCTAAGACCGGCGCCCACACAAGGGGCTTCGTTACCGTTGATCGCAGATTGCCCAGGAGAGACTCGTGCCTGGTTCCGTCCATCTCTCCGAGCAGGACGATCGTTATGGGAACCATCAGCACGCTGATGACGAGATTGCCGACGATGATCGGAAGCAGGCCTTGCGCCCCAATGACAACGGTCAATACGGGCAAGCCAAAGTAGGCCAGGTCCGGGAAGCTGGAATTCATTGCAAGCATGCCCGCGGATGGCGTAGTTCGCCGGAACGCTATGCGAGCAAGCCCAAAGCCCATGGCCCATGTCCCCAACAGCGCGACGACCAGGGTCACGAGGTAGCTGCCGTTTTCAAGTTGCTTTGGCGAGAAACTGAACACGCCGACGAACAAAGCCGCCGGAAGGGCAACGGTGACAATGAACGTGGTGATGGAACGTATGCGCTGAGGGTCGAGCACTCCGAGCCGGCCAACGAGCCAGCCCAGACCGGCGACGAATACCACAGGAACCAAGGCTTGAAGGATCGTTTGGAACATTGTCGTCTTCCTTGTGGAGGCGTCTTCGATGCCATTGAGCGCCTATTGCAGGGTGTTAACGACACGCATCCCGAACAGCGTTCGTGGCTCCGTCGGCATTTTCGAGTGTCCACCTCTGTGCCGGTCAAGCCGGGGAGTCGTTTCCGGCAGCTGTTGAGCAACGGTTCTACTTGCCGGCCGCCGCTGAAGATTCCGGTATGAATTGAGTGTCCGCGCCTTCCCTGAAGACCACGTAAGCCCGCTTCCATGGCTCGTCGTCAATCAAACGCCACTTGTGGCCCGAGCCGGTGTGATCCACCGCCACAAGGACATCCCCGGGACGGATCGTGAATGTCTCGCCGCCTGCCGTCGTAAATTCAAGCACACCGGAGAGGGTGATCACGTATTGAGGGATGGGATCGTTGTGCCAGTCGAACGATGAATGTGCCGGTGTTTCCTTGAAAAGGATGGATTCGGCTTCGACTAACTTCTCCCCACTCACGCTACCCCGCACCACATGGGAATTTCCATCAGAACCGGTGTATAGCCGATAGGCTCGGATCATGGTGCGACCTCCTCGATGTTGTCGATGTGCAATACAGCCGCCGTCTCGGCTCGCACCCCCTGGCACAGGGCAGTATTCTCTGCAAGAGACTGACCGTACGAGGGAATAAGCTCCTTCAATTTGTCTGACCATCCCGCAGCTTTCAGCTTTTCTCCGAAGCAGCGCTCGACTACCTGAAGCATGATCCAGACTGCGGTCGAAGCACCGGGCGACGCACCCAGCATCGCAACGATGGAACGGTCGGCTGCGCTCACAAGCTCGGTGCCAAATTGCAGGATGCCGCCGTGTAACGGATCTTTCTTGATAATCTGCACCCGCTGCCCCGCTACTTCGACCCGCCAATCCTTGTGCTCCGCACGTGGAAAGAACTCGCGGAGCGCGGCGAACCGCTCCTCCTCTGATTCGAGAACCTGGCCAATCAGATATTCAGTGAGAGCCACGTTATCCCTGCCGACAGCCAGCATCGGCAGCAGATTCTCCGGATCGATGGAGCCGAAGAGATCCAGATAGGATCCGTGCTTGAGAAATTTCGTCGAAAAGCCTGCATAAGGCCCGAAAAGCAGAGAAGCCTTTCCTTCAATGTGGCGCAGGTCAAGATGGGGTACCGACATTGGAGGGGATCCAGTGGAGGCCTTGCCGTACACCTTCGCATTGTGGCGAGCGGCAACCACAGGATTGTCGCAGCGCAGCCAGATACCGCTCACCGGGAACCCGGCGTAGCCCCGCCCTTCGGGAATTCTGGACTTTTGCAGCAGGGGCAACGACCCGCCGCCAGCGCCGATGAAAACGAACCTGGCTCGGACGTCTCGCTGCTCACCGCTCTTTTCATCCCTGATTCGCACGCTCCAGAGATTCCCTTCACGGCGCAGATCCTGTACCCGATTGAAAAAGTGGATGGAGAATCCGTCCCTGTCGCGGAGGGATTCGAGGAGATCTCTGGTGAGGGCGCCATAATCCACATCAGTACCGGTCCGCATTCGCGTTGCGGCGACTTGTTCGACTGCATCACGTCCTTCCATGATCAGGGGAACCCACTCCTCAATCTGCTTCCTGTCATCGGAATACTCCATCCCGCGATAGAGAGGATGAGCAGAAAGCGCCTGGAAGCGCTTCTTCAGAAACGCGACGTTCTCTGATCCGCGCACAAAGCTACAGTGAGGTACGGGATGAATAAACGACTGAGGGTCTTTGATTGCTCCCCGTTTTACGAGATAGGACCAGAACTGACGGGAAAGATCGAACTCAGTGTTGACCTGGAGGGCCTTGGAAATGTCGATGCCGCCGTCACTTTGCTCCGGGGTGTAGTTCAACTCACAGAGAGCCGCATGACCAGTGCCGGCGTTGTTCCACGCATTTGAGCTTTCCTGCGCCTCGCTGCCCAGGACTTCGTAGATTTCTACTTTCAGGCTGGGCTCAAGTTCTTTCAGGATCACTGCGAGCGTCGCGCTCATGATGCCCGCACCGACAAGAAGAACATCCGGACAGTCTGTGGATGAAGTGCGTGTTGTCACGATATTCCTCCAGTTGGTTATTGGGCTGCCGCGGCCACATACGGCTTGACCATTTTCTTCGGATCGACCACGCGATCGAATTCAGCCTCGGTCACGAAACCCAGCCTGAGCGCGGCGGCCTTGAGCGTGAGGTCATTGTCCATGGCATAGTGCGCAATCTTCGACGCCTTGTCGTACCCAATCACCGGCGAGAGCGCCGTCACCAGCATCAGCGAACGCTCGACGTATTCGTTGATCTTCTTCAAATTGGGCCTGGTCCCCTCGACCAGGAATTTGCCGAAGTTCGTGCACCCGTCGGTCATGATCGTGATCGAATGGGTGACGTTGAAGATGAGCAGGGGCTTGTAGACGTTCATCTCGAGATAACCGCCGGCTCCGCCAAACCCCACCGCTACATCGTTCGCCATGACCTGCACGGCGATCATCGTGAGCGCTTCAGCCTGGGTTGGGTTAACCTTTCCTGGCATGATGGACGAGCCCGGTTCGTTCTCCGGAATTAACAGTTCGGCGAAGCCCGCTCGTGGGCCGCAGGACATCAGCCGGATGTCGTTGGCAATCTTATAGAGCGATACGGCGAGCGTCCGCATTGTGCCGGAAAGCTGTACCAGTGCGTCGTGAGCGCCCTGCACGGCGAACTTGTTTGGCGCGCTGACGAAAGGCAGGCTCGTGAGCCTGGCAATCTCGGCCGCAGCGGCCTCGCCGAAGCCGGGCGCCGAATTGATGCCGGTGCCCACCGCCGTGCCTCCGAGCGCGAGGCAATAGACACCTCTCAGTGCATCCTCAATCCGCTCGAGGTCGTCCGCCAGAACGCCCTCATACCCAGACCATTCCTGCCCCAGAGTCAGGGGGGTTGCGTCCTGCATGTGCGTGCGGCCGATCTTGACGACGTCCTTCCAGGCATCGACTTTCGCAGCAATTGAATCGTGCAGTGCCTTGACCGCCGGGATCAGCCGCTGTTTGACATTGACCGCCGCCGCGATATTCATTGCCGAGGGAAAGGTGTCGTTGGACGACTGAGCCATATTGACGTGATCGTTGGGGTGAACGGGGGTCTTGCTCCCGAGGCCCGTGCCGGCGATCTGGCAGCAGCGGTTAGAGATCACCTCATTCACGTTCATGTTGAATTGCGTGCCACTTCCCGTCATCCATACATGAAGGGGAAACATGTCGTGATGCTGGCCGGCAAGAATTTCGTCGCAGACCTGAGCGATTAACCCATGACGCCGGTCGTCGAGCCGCTTACCAGCATGGTTGGCATTGGCGGCGGATTTCTTCAGGATGGCGTAGGCGGCGATCATTTCACGGGGAATCAAATCCTTCCCGATACTGAAGTGCTCGAGTGAGCGTTGGGTTTGAGCGCCCCAGAGCTTGTCAGCGGGAACAGCGACTTCGCCGAGGCTGTCGGTTTCCTTGCGAACGTCCGTCATCTTCCTTCTCCTTGGATTGCTTGTTCGTACCTCGCCTCATTCTGTCTTGCTACTGCGGGCTCGGCGGACGAGCATTCGCCCGGGCTACCAGACGGCCCCACGAGATGAGTTCGGGCGAGCAGTCATCGCGATCAATGATGCATTCGATCAACGTAGGCCCATCATGATGGGCGACGGCTGCCTCGATGGCGTCTGCCAGCTCTGCGCCGCTGGTAGCACGCATGCCGAGGCCGTGACCGTCCTCGGCGTTGAATGCCTGCATGAGTCCGGCATAGTCCCAGTTCTTGATGTTGTTATAAGGGCCGTCATGAATCTCGACCTCGATGGTGTATCCGTGGTTGTTAATCAGAAAAATAACCACCGGTAGCTTCCGCCGGATCATCTGCGCAACCTCCTGGGCAGTGAGTTGAAACGAGCCATCGCCAATCATGGCGACGATCCGCCGATTCGGTGCACCCACCGCATATCCGAAAGTAGCCGGCACAGACCATCCAATTGAGCCCCACTGCATCTCAATCTCGAAACGCGCACCAGCGGGGAGCTTGAGCCTGAGTCCGTTGAACCACGAGTCTCCGGTCTCGGCAACAATAGTGCAGTCAGAGGTCACAAGACCCTGGATCTGCCGCATCAGCTCTGTCCGAGTCAGCTTAGCGTCCGGCGTAGCCGGGGACTCGAGAAGCGGTTCTGAATGAACGCGCTTGTATTCGACCATGGTGGCGTCCTGCTTCTCTGTCTTGCGGGCGAGTCCGGAAAGGAAATCGCGGAGGCAGACGCGGGCGAAATCGTGCCCGTCCAAATACACACGCTCGCTATCCGCTATCAGCACGCTGCCGGTGGGCATCGCGGACCAGCCGACGGTGGAATAATCATTGAAGATGGTGCCAATACAGAGCACCGCGTCAGACCAATCGATGATCTCCCGCGCCTGATGAGTGCTCACTTCGCCCAGGTATATACCAGCGAACTGGGGATGCTCTTCGGGAAAGAAGCTTTTCGCCGCGGCCATCACTGCGACCGCGCAGCCGAGCGCCTCGGCGAGTTCGAGCGCCTGCTGCTCTGCCCCGGCTGCCCGCAACTTGCTGCCGATCAGAAGCACAGGTTTGCGTTTGCCACGCAGAAACTCATCGGCTGTGGCGATTGCGGCGTCGAGAGACTCTGGATCGCTCAGTTCCTCAGCGACGACGTTGCTGATCGGACCCGGCTCGGCACAGGGGGCGGCGGCGATGTTGCATGCGATCTCGATATAGGCTGGCTTCTTCTCGCGAAGGGCCGTACGGATCGCATGGTCGATCTGGTGGGGTGCGTCGATCGCGGATGTAATGGCCACAGCCGCAACTGTAAGTCGCCTGGCTATTTCAAGCTGGTACGAAAGGTCGTGGGTCGCGAGAGTATGGTGGATGAGGTGCTCCGTGGCGCGGTCGTTGGTGTTCGGCGCCCCGGACACCAGGATCACGGGCAGATTTTCAGCATAAGCACCGCCGATAGCGTTCATGGCGGAAAGGCCGCCGACGCTGAAAGTCACAACTGCAGCAGCGGCACCACACGCGCGGGCATAGCCCTCCGCGGCATAACCGCAATTCAATTCATTGCAGCAATAGACTTGCTCCAGTTCCTTCCCCTTCAGCAACTCGTCCAGCAAGACCAGATTGAAGTCACCTGCAACTGCAAAGTGATGCTTCAGACCTATTTGTGAAAGGCGGGCAGCCAGATAGGTTCCGACCGTATACATCTTTTCGACCTCCGATGGTTCCTGAAACCGCCATAGCGAATCCCGGCATGACGCACAGGCATCCTCCCGCATCGAACGGTTCCGTCAGAGCGGCTTCAGCGAGCGTGCAGGGAAATTGTCCGGCCTGTCCGTGATTCCTTCAGCCGGGCAGTCACACAACTGGCTAGTTTCGAATCCCGCCGGCTTGTCTGCGACAAGGTAGTAGCAGATCTGAGGCCAAATCTGCGCATAAGGAACGCGTCATAGAAGTGGTTGAAAAAACATGTGCTTATGTGCAAGTGACTGACAATTGAGCAGGCCCGGTCTCGTGCGGAGGGTCTTCAAAGTACAGAGTCCCCTGTTGCCAGCGCGCCACTCTCGTGACGACGCGTCGACACAACATCTCTTTCAAACATCCCCTGCACACATCGACCGAGCGTAATGTTGAAGAACTGGATGCGCCGACCTCGGCAGCGACCGGTTGGAAACACGCGCCAGTACTCTGTGGCCCCTCGGCACCCCACCTGGACTTCGCCGGTTCCTGCAGTTTTGCTGTAGGCTGGCCGCGACCGCACCAGGAGAGGCAAGCAGAAACAATTTCCTGCCAGCGGGAGCGGATCAGGGCAAATGGAGCGGCAAATGACCAAGATTATCCAGAGGGGGAAGCAGAATCGACCCAGGCGCACGTTGTTCGGACTCTACGTGGCAATGGCATTTGTCTTATTCATGGAACTGCCAGCCGCGGCGCAACAGATTACCGGCTCCGTTGCCGGAACCGTGAAGGACCAACAGGGTGCGCTGGTCACAACCGCCAGGATTCAGGCAACAAACCTCGATACAGGCTTCTCCCGGACCGCCAGGGCAACCGAGTACGGGGAGTATCGCATCGACTATCTGCCCGTTGGCAGGTACACCGTCGAAGTCACCGCACACGGATTCAAGACTTTCGTAGAGACGAACGTGACTCTGACCGTCGATCAGGTTCTGGACGTCGAGGCGACGCTGACAGTGGGAGCCCAGACTCAGGTGGTAACGGTTACTGAAGCACCCTCCGCGGTGAATACAACCAGTGCTGAACTGGGGAGAACGATTCAACCAGCTGAGATCGTTGGCCTGCCCCTCGTCAACCGCAACGCGTATGCCGAGTTGTCTCTCACGCCGGGCGTGCAGGCCAACAGCTTCAGTCCGGCCTCCAATCCGAACGGCACGCCGAATTTCGTGATCGGCCTGCCGTCTGCGGATGTCCAGGTCAATGGCTCCATCGACGGCGGCAATCCGGAGGTAAGCTTTTACCTGGACGGTGGCATCAATATGTCCGGAATCCGCAACTATGGCAACCAGGTGCCTAACCCCGACGCGCTCGAAGAGTTTCGCGTGGAAACCAGCGGCTTCTCAGCGCAGTACGGCCGCATGTCCAGCGCCGTTGTCACGGTAGTTACCAAGTCGGGAACGAATCAGTTCCACGGTTCACTGTTTGAGTTCAACCGCAACACCGATTTCAATGCGTTCCCCTGGAATGCACCCAGGAACGCAGCGGGCCAGTTTATCAAAGCTCCGTACCATCGCAACAATTTTGGCGGTGTGATCGGCGGGCCTATCCGGCGCGACAAGGCATTTTTTCTCTTCAGCTATGCCGGGCTGCGACAGGACGTTGGCCAGTTTCTCAGCGGCGGAGTGGTTCCCACGTCCGCCGAACGGCTTGGGGACTTCACGGCGGACTCTTTTAAAGTCTACATGCCGGGGACCAAAACGCAGGTGGACGGAACCAATAGTGGCCCCAATTGCGGAACGCCGACACTGAACTGCGTCCCTACCAATCTGCTGGACCGGACGGCGGCGAATATTATGAACACCGCCAAACTGATTCCACTGCCCAATAGTGGGGGTAACACGTGGACAGGGTTCTTCACGGGTCCGACAGAAGATAACGAATACCTGGGGAAATTTAACGAGGTCCTCACCGACAAGGATCACCTGTCGGTGACGTACTTCTTCGTTAAGACAACTGAAGACGCCTTTGGGGACGGCAACTTCGACTGGTCGACCGATCAGTCCTACACCGACCAGACGAACGCCAATATCAGCGACATTCACAGCTTCAGTGCTACTACGGCCAATCAGGCATGGATCAGCTTCACCAGAGCGGCGGGCGGCCGTGTCAACCTGCCCAAAACCAATATCGGCCAGCTAGGGTCAAGTTTTACTATCCAGGGACCATCCGCGCTGCCCGAGCTGGGCGTATCAGGATACTTCAGTGTGGGCGGAGACCTGGCCGGCCCGGTGACGACCGCGGACTTTTACTCTCTCCGAGACATAACCAGTATGACCAAAGGCAAACATAGCCTCTACTACGGCGGCGAGTTAGCGCTGGACAAATGTATGTTTGTCGGCAATCTTTATAACTTCGGTATATTTAAGTTCGCATCGTCTGCTCCCACCACAACAGGGAATGCTTTATCCGATTTCGTGACCGGACAAGTAAGTACGATGGAGCAGGATACGCCTTCCCACACGCTCATGAGCGCGTGGCATACGGCCATGTTCCTGCAGGACGACTACCGGATTACTACTCGATTCACTGCAAACCTTGGACTCAGATGGGACATCGACACGCCACCGGTTGAATCGTCCAATCTGACAGCAACGTTTGTACCTGGTATTCAGTCAACGAAGGTTCCATCTGCACCTCCAGGTATGCTCTTTCCGGGTGACAGTGGTGTTACTCGCGGCATCGTCGGCGTGCGCTGGCATCATGTTTCGCCACGTGTTGGTTTTGCCTGGGATCCATTCGGCGACGGCAAGACCGCCGTTCGCGCCGGCGCGGGTGTTTTCTATGGCGCCGTAGCCGGCAATGAATGGAATCAGCCGGGCAACGCGCAACCCTTCGCGATTCGCCAGACCTTCAACTCCATCACGTCGTTTTCCAACGTCTACGGGAACCCAGCCTCCTTCCCCAATGGAGATCCATTCCCATACATCTATAGCCCGGCAAGTCCACGCTTCCTGCCCGCGGCCAGCGTCGAGACCATCGCCGAGAATGTGCAGTGGCCTTACATCTACCAGATCAACACCTCTCTGCAGCGCCAGTTGCCCGAGCATGTTGCCGCGACGGTCGCCTACGTCGGGACGTTGTCGCACCGTGTTCCCATGATGATCGACGACAATTACGCTCCATATGCGCCGGGAGCCAGCACCTCGCAGGCCAGCATCAACGCCCGGCGCCCGTATGATCCCGGTGTCCTTGGCCAGAACATTTACCTCACCTCCAATCAGACTGCCTCGTATCATTCTCTTCAGATTTCGGCCAACCGGCCCCTCACCCGCAACCTCATGCTCAACGGCTTTTATGTCTGGAGCCACGCCTTCCAAAGCGCGAACGAATCAGCGGACGGTCTGGCAACAGCTCAGGATTTCGACAATCTCCGGGAAGAGCGTGGTCCGATGGACGACGACCAGCGTCACATAGCCAGCGTCTCCGGCCTTTGGAACATTGACTACTACCAGGGGACGAATTTCCTGATGAAAAACGTCCTCAATGGCTGGACGATATCGCCCATCGTTTCGTTGCATAGCGGCACGCCATTCAGCATCACGACTGGCTCCGACAAAAACGAAGACAGTGCCAACAATAACCGGCCCGATTTGGTAGCCGGAGTCAGCCCGTTCCTTGATCCTCACAGAAACCGCGTCGCAGCGGCCTCAGCGTGGTTCAATGTGGCGGCCTTTACCGCCAATGGGCCGGGCGTAGCTGGCGGTATTGGCCCGTACGGAGCCGACGGAAACGCGCCGCGCGACTATTTGCGTGCACCGGGCTATCGCGATATCGACCTGGGGCTCTTTCGCGATTTCAAGTTCGACCGATTCGTTTTCCAACTGCGTGGCGAGGCGACGAATGCCTTCAACCTGGTCAGCCTGAACGCGCCCACAGCCAGCCTTTCATCCCCAATCGACGGTCAAATCACTGGGGCAGCCAGCCCACGTCTGATTCAGGTGGGAGCGCGGCTTACTTTCTAGTCAGAGCCTGTTATTCACCTCCCCGCCAATTTGCTGACTCATGGAGCGCTTGCAAGAAGGCGGAAGAATTGCCGCAAGTCATTGATTCCCCCGGACTTCCCGCAAGACTAATGACAGGCTCCAGTCGTGATGGGGTGGATGGCGGGGATTTTCTCGTCCGCAATGAGGTCTTTGGGATCGTTGGCGGGGCCGGTGATCGCAGCATTGTCGATTAGGCGCGAAGAGCAATCGTAGAAGACCAGGCTCATTGCCCGAATGCCGTACTTGTAGTCTTTCAACCAGCTCATGGGAGACCCTGGGAGCGGTATATTCGGAGGCACAAAGGTTCACAGCAGGTTCGGCTGAACTGCAGGGCTTCAGTAATGACCAGCGAACTGATTTGAGATGGAGAGAAGGCACAAACGTCGCGGAGCGGTGATCGCGCTGGCGATCCTGTTGGCATGCTGCACTTATTCTTTCGCCCTGGACCCATCTCTTGACGTCAGTCAATATGCGCATACCACGTGGAGGGTCCGCGAAGGCATTTTCAAGGGCATCATCTACACAATTGCTCAGACGCCAGATGGCTATCTCTGGCTCGGTACCGAATTCGGCTTGCTTCGCTTCGATGGCGTCCGGGCCTTCCTGTGGCAGCCTCCGATGGGTGAGCAACTCCCCAGCGGCACTATTCGAAGGCTGCTCGCCGCACGCGACGGAACCCTCTGGATTGGGACTACTCAAGGGTTGGCGAGTTGGAAGGACGCCAAGCTGACCCAGTATCCGGAATTGGCGGGACGGCAGGTTGCCGCGCTTCTCGAGGATCGTGCAGGAACGATATGGGTTGGAACGGGACACGTGAGCGTCTCTGAGATCCCTGGGGAGTTGTGCGCAGTTCAAGGTGATCACACCCATTGCTACGGGCAGGACGGCAGATTCGGACAAGAGGTGTACTCCTTGTACGAGGACACCAGGGGCAACCTGTGGGCCGGAACGGCTAAGGGGCTTTGGCGATGGAAGCCCGGTCCTCCAAAGCTCTATCCGGTGCCAAACGAGGTGCCTGAATTCATGGGCCTTGCCGAAGACGAAAACGGCGTACTCCTGATCAACATGCCCGGGGGACTACGACAGCTCGTCAATGGGAGAGTCGAGCCATACCCGCTTCTCGATGGGCGAAAGTTCAGCTCGGGAACGCTGCTTCGGGACCGCGATGGCGGCCTGTGGATCGCGACGCATGGCCGGGGCCTTTTGCACGTGCACAAGGGTAAAACTGATGTGTTTACACAGTCTGACGGTCTCTCGGGGGAGTGGATCACGAACCTCTTTGAAGACCGGGAAGGCGACATTTGGGTTGCCACCCTTGATGGCCTCGACCGCTTTCGTGACTTCGCCGTCCCTACGATTTCCGTAAAGCAAGGCTTGTCCGATGCTCTTGTTGTCTCCGTCCTGGCGGCAAGGGATGGCAGCGTCTGGCTTGGTACTCAAGATGGCTTGAACCAATGGAGGGAAGGAAACATTACGATTTATCGCAATCAGAGTGGCCTGCCAGATGACAGTGTGGGGTCGCTCTTTCAGGACGATACGGGGCGAATTTGGGTCTCAACCGACGGCGGTGTCGCCTACTTTGACAAGGGCCGTTTCACTCATGTCCGCGGCGTGCCCGGTGAGTTGGCGAATTCCATTACCGAAGGCAGTCCGGGGAATCTCTGGATCAGCGATCAGAATCAAGGTCTTTTTCATTTGCGTGGGGGTAGTGTGGTGGAACAGATCCCCTGGGCGAAGCTGGGACATAAGGACTGGGCTGTCACTTCGCTCCACGATTCTGTGCGGGACGGTCTATGGCTTGGATTTGAATACGGCGGTGTGGCATTTTTCAAAGACGATCGGATCCGCGCCTCCTACACAGATGCCGATGGGTTGGGTAAAGGCCGTGTCAATGCCCTGCAACTCGACGGGGATGGGACGCTCTGGGTCGCAACCGAGGGCGGGCTAAGCAGGGTGGAGAACGGCCGGGTTGCCACGCTTTCCAGCAGGAACGGATTGCCTTGCGACTCCGTCCACTGGATGCTGGAAGACGACGCTCGTTCGGTCTGGCTAGACACGTCCTGCGGTTTGGCGCGGATCGCCACGTCCGATTTGAATGCGTGGGTCGCCAACCAGAGACGAACGATCCAGGCAACAGTTTTTGACATCACTGACGGGATCAGAAGCCATTCGATCGCGGGCGACTACACCCCGCATGTCGCCAGGACCACGGATGGTAAATTGTGGTTCGCTACCTTCGACGGTGCCAGCGTCGTCGATCCACGTCATCTTGCTTTCAACAGGCTTCCGCCGCCGGTGCACATCGAGCAAGTCACCGCGGACCGGAAAACCTATCGGCAGAACTTATCCCCCGATGCGTCATCAGCGCACCTGAGGCTGCCGCCTCTGGTGCGCGACCTGGAGATCGACTATACCGCCCTCAGCCTCGTCGCTCCAGAGAAGGTGCGATTTCGCGTGAAGTTGGAAGGCTGGGATCGCGACTGGAAAGACGCCGGCAATGAGCGGAAAGCGTTCTATAGCAACCTACCTCCGCGCAATTACAGCTTCCGCGTGATCGCGTGCAATAACAGCGGCGTATGGAACGAGACCGGTGACACCTTCGATTTTTCCATCGCCCCGGCATACTATCAGACCCCCTGGTTTCAGGCGTCATGCGTAGCCGCTTTAGCCGTATTGTTGTGGATGCTCTACAAATTGCGAGTCCGCAGCATCCAACTGCACTCGAAGCAGCTGGCTTTGATTAACTCGAAATTGGAGACGAAGATCGCAGAAAACGCCAGCCTCTATTCGGATCTGCAGCGCAGCGAAGCCTACCTGGCCCAAGGCCAGAGCATAAGCCACACTGGTAGTTTTGGCAGGAGCGTGCTCGGTGAAAAAATCTACTGGTCGGAAGAAACTTACAAAATTTTTGAGCATGATCCATCCGCTACGCCGACGTTGGAGTCGGTACTTGAACGAATCCACCCCGACGACAAAGATTACGTGCAGGAAACCATCAACCGCGCCACCGAGCAAAGGACAGATTTTGATATTGAATATCGTTTGCTGAGGCCGGACGGTTCGGTGAAATACCTGCACGTTGTAGCTCATGCGTTGCAGACCTCTTCAGGCGAACTGGAATTTGTGGGCGCTGTGACAGACGTCACCGCAGCAAAGCACGCTGAAGAAAAGATCCGGCAAAGCGAAGGCGAGCTTCGCCAGATCGTGGATTTCGCGCCGCAGCAGGTTGCTGTAGTAGGACCGGATCGCAGTCGTCTTTATGTGAATCAGGCAGCGCTCGATTATTTCGGTTTTACACTTGAGGAGTGGCGGAGCGGCGACCCTGGAAAGTTTGTGCATCCGGATGACAGGGGCTTGATGTTCGGGGCTGAAGGCGATTTTGCAAAAGGCGTTCCGCACGAAGCGGAAGTACGTTTTTTGAGGAAAGATGGGAAGTATCGCTGGTTCCTCATGCGCTGGAATCCGCTCCGGGATGAGCAGGGACAAGTGGTGCGTTGGTATGTCGCTGCGACGGATATCGAAGATCGCAAGCAAGCGGAGCAGCGGCTGCAAAGCGAGAATTTCGCGCTTCGCGAAGAAATCGACAGGACCTCGATGTTCGAGGAGATCGTCGGCGCTTCTCCCGCCCTCCGTGCGGTACTCTCTCGTGTATCCAGGGTTGCTCCCACAGACTCCACGGTTCTGATCACCGGCGAAACGGGGACGGGGAAAGAACTGATCGCGCGTGCAGTCCATAAACGCTCAAACCGTTCCTCGCGACCCTTTGTCGGTGTGAACTGCGCCGCTATTCCTCGCGACCTGATCGCGTCGGAATTATTCGGCCACGAAAAGGGTGCCTTTACGGGGGCAACTCAGCGGCGTATAGGGCGCTTTGAGCTGGCTGAGGGAGGCACCATCTTCCTCGATGAAATCGGAGAACTTCCCGCCGAGACCCAGATCGCTCTGCTGCGTGTTCTGCAGGAACGCGAGTTTGAGCGTGTCGGTGGAACCAGGTCACTCCGAACCAATGTGCGGGTGATCGCTGCGACGAATCGTGACTTGCAGGGGGCGATCGCCGCGGGCACATTCCGGAGCGACGTCTTTTACCGGCTCAACGTTTTTCCGATCGAAATGCCTCCGCTGCGGGAGCGTCGGGAAGACATTCCGGTGCTGGTTGGGTACTTCATTGATCGCTACGCGCGAAAGGCCGGAAGGAGCTTCCGCAGCGTGAACAAAGTGACCATGGAATTGCTCCAGTCATACCCGTGGCCGGGGAATATTCGCGAATTGCAGAACGTCATCGAGCGATCGGTCATCGTGTGCGACACCGAGACTTTCTCTGTCGATGAGAGCTGGCTTTCGCGAGAGCCTCTTACAGACGGTCCGAAAAGCCAGCGGGAATTACCGCAAAGGCTTGCTGTCCAGGAAAAAGAGATGATTGAGACTGCGCTGCGGGAGAGCGGAGGGCGGGTGTCGGGGCCCTCTGGCGCGGCAGCCAGGCTGGGTATTCCAGGTTCTACTCTTTATTCGAAGATTGCATCGCTCAGAATTGACAAGGATCGCTTCAAAACAACAGATCACTCAACAGATTGAACTTAAAGGCCAAATCGCCATCCATAAGATGTGGTTCGTACAGCCTTGTTTTCCCGGGAAGGGTTGATCCTTCCACTGCGGATCAGTCGGCATTTGGGCCCGTCGGCATTGGCTTGAGGGGCGCTCCTGGCCGTTGTCAGTATTGAGTAGTCGGAGTGTCCGCCTCGCACTCCTGAGCCTCGCCCGCGCCGGGTGCAGATTATGGGTCGGCGGCTTCGAATAAGTTTTTGAAATATGGACGCTTAGCGAAGGCACCGATCACAAGAACTCGGAAACTTTTGACGTCGCGGCCTCTCACTCACAATCAACGGTTCGGCTCCGACCGGAAATGACCTCAACAATGCTAAGATTTTTTCGCTGGCTTCCACCGCACCGGAGCGCCTGTGTGTCCTACTCCAATCCACATTTCGCGGCGGTGCAGATCACTCGTGCGTATGCCGTTGCAGTTTTCTCGGTGTCAGCGGCTCTGTTGATTGCGCATTGGCCCGCCATTCGCCTGGAATCCGCGCCCGTGTCGCTGTGTTTTTGCGCAGTCATTGTGAGCGCGTGGTTCGGTGGCGCAGGTCCGGGATGTCTCGCAATCGTGCTCTCGAGTCTGGGTTTCTACTACGGCTTCCTTCCCCCGGCAGATTCTTTCGCTGCAAAACCGGACCAGATGCCACGATTTGTCGTGTTCATCCTGTCGGCCCTGCTCGTCGGTGCGGTAAGCGTCGCACAGAGACGAGCTGCAGAGTCCCTGCGGGAGACTCGTGACGACCTCAAAGAAACGGTGCAAAAGCTCAAAGAGACCAACGATTCGCTCAGTAGGAGTGAGACATATCTGGCTCAAGGGCAGAGCATCAGCCACACGGGAAGCTTCGGCAGAGATGTTGCCAGCGGCGATATCTACTGGTCGGAAGAGACCTACGAGATCTTTGAACTTGACCGATCCGTCAAGCCAACGATAGAGCTCGTATTTCAGCGAATTCATCCCGACGACAGAGAACGTGTGCGGGAGGCTATCGACCGTGCGACTGACGAAAAGAGAGATTTTGAATTTGAATATCGTTTGTTGAGATCGGATGGTTCGGTCAAATATCTCTACGTCTCAGCTCGCGCGGTGAAGGCTTCCTCAGGCGACCTGGCGTTTGTGGGTGCTGTGGCAGATGTCACCGCGCGCAAGCAGGCCGAGGAAACGTTGCGAAAAGCTTTTGAGGAGATCAAAGACTTAAGGGATCAGCTCTATCGAGAGAATCTGGCTCTTAAGGCAGAAGTCGATCAGGCGTCGATGTTCGAAGAGATCGTGGGAGCATCCAAAGCCCTCCTCGTGGTGCTCTCCCGTGTATCCCGGGTTGCTCCCACAGACTCCACGGTTCTGATCACAGGCGAAACCGGCACGGGCAAGGAGCTGATTGCACGAGCAGTCCACAAGCGATCGCAACGTTCGTCGCGAGCCTTTGTCAGCGTGAACTGCGCCGCCATCCCGCGCGACCTGATCGCGTCGGAATTATTCGGCCATGAGAAGGGCGCCTTTACAGGGGCACTTCAGAGACGTTTGGGGCGGTTCGAACTGGCCGAAGGAGGGACGATCTTCCTCGACGAGATCGGAGAGCTTCCTGCCGAAACCCAGATCGCTCTCTTGCGTGTTCTGCAGGAACGCGAGTTTGAGCGCGTCGGAGGAACCGGGTCCATCCGAACGAATGTTCGGGTGATCGCTGCCACGAATCGTGACTTACAGGCCGCTGTCGCCGTAGGCAGATTCCGAAGCGACCTTTTTTACCGACTCAACGTTTTTCCGATTGAGGTGCCTCCGCTGCGGGAACGTCGGGAAGACATTCCGATGCTGGTTGCGTACTTCATCGATCGTTTTGCGAGGAAGGCCGGAAAGAGCTTCCGCAGCGTAAACAAAAAGAGCCTGGAATTGCTTCAGTCGTACCCGTGGCCCGGGAATATTCGCGAATTGCAGAACGTCATTGAGCGATCGGTCATCGTGTGCGACACCGAGACTTTCTCTGTCGATGAGAGTTGGCTTTCGCGAGAGCCTCTTACAGGCGAACCGACGAGCCAGCGGGAATTACCTCAAAGGCTTGCTGTCCGGGAAAAAGAGATGATTGAGGCAGCACTGCGCGAAACCGGAGGGCGGGTGTCAGGACCCTCAGGCGCGGCAGCCAGGCTGGGAATTCCCGGTTCCACCCTATATTCGAAGATCGGATCGCTCAAGATTGACAAGAAACGCCTCAAATCTTGAGATCATTCGACAGATCGAACTTAGCGCCTTCCTCGCGAGCCGCCAAACGCTCGATTGCGAAATTCTGTAAAATTCCAGGTTTTCGTAATATTGCTTCTCGTTAATCCCCATATTCTAAATAACTTAGCATTGGACCCCTGATTGCCTCAAAGGAGTGTGCGGCGAAACTCCCGGGTGCAGGATGTCTCAGGAGAGTTTGAATGTTGATGATCACGAGGGCCGCCAACGGAGAGGTGGTCTTCAGCCTAAGTGGTCGAATGGACGCAGAAAACATAGGCCAGTTGGAGGAGTTGCTCAGAAAAGAGGCCAGCGATACACGCACAGTTTTCGACCTGAAAGATCTGACGCTGGTGGATCAAGACGTTGTCCGCTTTCTTGGGCGTTGCGAGGCGGATGGCATCCAGCTCAGGAACTGCCCGGCATACATCCGAGAGTGGATCGATCAAGAACGGCCATGAGGTGAGCACCCAGAATCGCAGGAGGTCACAATGGAAGCTTCCCCGATACTCAATAGTCGGGATCGAGACACTTCACCCCGTGAATTTGAGCAGATTATAGGCAGCAGCTCTGCGTTGGAAAGGGTGCTCGAACAAGTCAGACAGGTCTCGCCTACGGATTCAACCGTACTGATCGAGGGAGAGACTGGCACAGGCAAGGAGCTCATCGCGCGCGCTATTCACAGCTCCAGCTCTCGACGCGGGCGAGCTTTCGTGAAGCTGAATTGCGCTGCCATTCCACTGGACTTGCTGGAGAGCGAGCTATTTGGCCACGAAAAGGGTGCGTTCACTGGGGCAATCGCGCAAAAGATCGGCCGTTTTGAACTGGCTGACAAAGGCACGCTCTTCCTTGATGAAGTAGGCGACATTCCGCCGGCGTTGCAGCCCAAGCTGTTACGCGTACTTCAGGAACAGGAGTTCGAACGCCTGGGCAGCAATCGGACTCATCAGGTCGACGTTCGGCTGGTCGCGGCAACAAATCGCAACCTGACGGAGATGGTGAAGCAGGGTGAATTTCGCAGCGATCTTTACTACCGTCTGGACGTGTTTCCGATCCTGGTGCCTCCGTTGCGTGCACGCCGCGGCGATATTCCGGCGCTGGTGGATCATTTTGTCGAGATCTTCGGCCGCCGGATGAAAAAGCAAATCGACCACATTCCCAGGGAAACGATATCAGCGCTTTGCGATTACGACTGGCCAGGGAATATACGCGAGTTGCAGAATCGTATCGAGCGCGCCGTGATTCTTTCGAGAGATGGAGTGCTTTCCAATCCTTTGCCGATATCGGAGGCGCAGGCTGCCACATTTTCTCCATCTCCGACGACCCTGAAGGAGGTCGAGCGCACAACGATCCTGCGTACGCTTGAAGACCGAGGTTGGGTGGTTGGCGGGTCGGAAGGTGCAGCCGCCAAGCTCGGCCTGCCGCGCACGACACTGATCAGCATGATGGAGCGGTTCGGGATCTGCCGCCCTGTCACGAATGAGGCAGCGGTGTGATCGGAACCAGAGGTCAAACCGTGGTGTCGAATTGCAAAATCTCCCATTCGCAAGGGGTCGGAGAAAGACTCGACTCGCTCCGAGCACTCTCCCGAATTACAGAAATCTCTCGTCGAGAACTAATGGGACGGCGATCTGAAGATTCCGGAGATATTCGCCGCACCGGAATTTCTGGGCGTCTCCCTTATGACGGGAGGTCGGTGCCTATACGACAGTCAGTCCGATAAGGACCTGACGCAGGCATGTGAGCCGACGGGCGCAGATTGCCTCTTGCGGAGCAGGCGGGCAAACATAGCCTGCTCCAGGGTGGCAAACGAGGAGAGGGCTGATGTGGATCGTTCGCTTTGCGCTGCAGAGGCCTTATACGTTCGTCATTGTCGCGGTCTTAATCGCGATCTTCGGCATCGCAGCCATCCTGAGAACCCCCACCGACATACTACCGGACATTGATATTCCGATCGTCAGCGTTATCTGGACCTACAGCGGGATGGATGCGGATGACATGTCGAAGCGGATCGTCGGGGTCTGCGAGCGCGCTCTGCCAACCACCGTCAACAATATCCAGTACACCGAGTCGCAGTCCTACAATGGCGTCGGAGTCATCAAGATCCATTTCCAGCCGGGCGTGCAGGTGGATCTTGCGATTGCACAGGTGACGGCGCTCGCGCAGTCGCTTTTGCGCCTGATGCCGCCGGGGATCCTGCCGCCCTATGTGCTCAAATACGACGCGTCCAGTGTTCCGATCGTGCAGGTCAGCCTGGGTGGAAAAGGCCTTTCGCAGACCGAACTCTATGACCTGGGCCAGAATTTTATTCGCGGACAGCTGGCGACCATCAAGGGCGCCTCGGTGCCGCTGCCGTATGGCGGGGAGCAGCGATCCATCATGGTGGACCTCAACCCGGTCCAGCTGGCGGCCAATGATCTGACCGCTTCAGACGTATCGGCCGCGCTCAATAACCAGAATCTGGTGACGCCCTCGGGCACGGAGAAGATGGGCGACCGGGAGTACCTGGTAGGAACCAACAGCAGCCCGAGCACGATCGCGGAACTGAACGCGCTGCCCATCCGTTCGGTGAACGGCGCAGTGATTCAGATGAAGGACGTGGCCTGGATTCATAACGGATTCCAGCCACAAACCAGTTATGTGAGCGAGAACGGGCAGGCGTCGGCGCTGTTGACCGTTATCAAGAACGGCGCTTCTTCCACGCTGACCATTGTCGATCAGGTCAGGAAGGCCCTTCCGCGCATTAAAGCCGGCCTGCCCAGCGCGCTGACTCTCACTCCGATCTTCGATCAATCGGTGCTGGTGCGGGCGTCGATCCAGGATGTGGTGCAGGAGGCGGTCACGGCCGCGTTTCTCACCGCCATGATGGTGCTGGTTTTTCTCGGCAGCTGGCGCAGCACGCTGATCGTCAGCGTATCGATTCCTCTGGCGGTATTGTTCGCGATCGCCGTATCTTCGTCTCTCGGCGAAACCATCAACGTGATGTCGCTGGGAGGACTGGCGCTCGCGGTGGGAATGCTGGTCGACGATGCGACGGTGGAGATCGAGAATACACATCGCAATCTCGGAGTGGGCGAGAAGAAACCGCTTGCCAGGGCGATCCTTGACAGCGCCGAGCAGGTAGCCATGCCGGCGCTGATCTCGACCATGTCCATCTGCATTGTGTTCGTGCCGGTCACTTTGCTCTCCGGTTCGGCAAAGTACATCTTCACTCCGCTCGCCGTAAACGTCGTGCTGGCGCTGGTCGCCTCGTACGGGCTGTCGCGCACCCTAGTGCCCACCATGATGCACTTCCTCCTGCGCAAAGAGGTTCCGCTTTATCAGGGACAAGAAAAGGAATCGCCACTGAGCCGAGGGTTCATCTGGCGGTTTCACAAGAGATTTGACCAGGGGTTCGACTGGTTTGCTGAGAAATACAAATCCGGGCTGACTTGGGCGCTGGAGCACGCGGCGATGACGCTGATTGGGTTCGCGGTCATGGTCCTCGGTTCGATAGCGTTGATTCCGGTGATCGGCCAGGACTTCTTCCCCTATGTGGATTCCGGGCAAATGGAGTTTCACGTACGGCCGCCCGCCGGCACGCGGATCGAAACAGCGATGCAGGTTTTCCGGCAAGTGGACCAGGAAATTCGGCGCGTGATCCCGCCGCAGCAACTGAAGATGGTGGTCAACAACATCGGGCTGCCGCCGGGAGGCGTAAACCTTGCCTACTCGGCGAGCGACACGACCAGTAACGGCGACGGCGACGTGCTCGTACTGCTCGCGGCCAAACACAGGCCAACCCAGCAGTGGATGCAGATTCTGCGCCAGGACTTCGCAGAGAAATTTCCGCAGGAAATCGTCTTCTTCGAACCCGCCGACATCACGAATCAGACGCTGAACTTCGGACTGCCCGCGCCGATCGATGTGCAGGTGCGTGGAAAGGACGCAGCGTCCACAGCCCGAATCGCCGAACAACTGCAGGAACAGATCAAGGATGTTCCGGGTGCGGTGGACGTGTTTGTGCAGCAGGAGGTGAATGCGCCCAAGCTGAACATCGACGTGGACCGGCTCAAAGCGCAGGAACTCGGACTTACGGCGAGGGATGTTTCCGACAACGTACTGTTATCGCTTTCCGGCAGCGGGCAGGTTGCGCCGAACTTCTGGATGGATCCACAAACCGGGGTTGAGTACCCGGTAATCGTGCAGGTGCCGCAGTATCGCCTGCGCAACCTCGGTACGCTGGAGCGCACGGCTGTCGCGGCACCGATGCCCGGCGCCACCGAGGAGCTGTTAGGCAATGTTTCGGGGACTGTGCGGCAGGTGTCGCCGCTGACCGTGTCGCACTACAACGGGATGCCGGTCATGGACGTGTTCGCGAACGTGGAGCAGCGCGACCTGGGCGGCGTGGCCCGCGATGTGGAGAAGATCGTGAGGCAGAACTCACAGCATCTGCCGCCTGGCGTGGAGATTGTTCTCAGCGGCCAGGTAGTGACCATGAACACGTCGTTCGCAAATCTGGAGGTCGGGATTGCGGCGGCGGTGGTCTTCGTCTATCTGCTGATGGCCATGAATTTCCAGTCATGGACCGTCCCGTTCGTGATTCTCATGGCGCTTCCGGGAGCCTTCGCGGGCATTGTATGGATGCTGTTTCTGACCCAGACCACCTTTAATGTGCCTTCGCTGATGGGGGCGCTGATGACCATAGGCGTCGCAACAGCCAACAGCATCCTGGTGGTCAGTTTCGCAAACGAATCGCGCGGTGAGGGCGAGAACAGCAAGGATGCAAAACAGGCGGCGCTGATCGCCGGCACAACCCGGCTTCGCCCGGTCTGCATGACGGCGCTCGCCATGATCATCGGCATGCTTCCCATGGCGCTGGCCCTGGGCGAGGGCGGCGAGCAGAATGCGCCGATCGGACGGGCGGTTATTGGCGGCCTTTTGTTCGCCACGGTAGGCACGTTGATTATTGTGCCGGTGATGTACTCGCTGATGAGCGAACGGCCTCTGGTGAACTGGGAGAAGCGGCTTGAGGACGAAGTCCAGGGAGCGCAACCATGAGCGCGGAGTTCACGCCAACGCCGCCAGCCGGCAATCCGCAGCATGAGACGCAGGAGAAGCATGGCCGGCGAATGCTATGGATTGTGGCAGCGGCCGTGGTTCTGCTCCTGGCCCTGCTGCTGGGCTGGTTGCCCCATTACCGGCGCAACAAGGAAGTGAATGCCAGGGCTCAGGAGGAGAAGACTGCACTGCCGATCGTGGAGGTACAGATCTTGCATGCCGCAAGCTCGGAACAGGATCTGAGTTTGCCGGGCACCGTGACTCCGCTTCGGAGTGCGCATATCTATGCGCGAGCCTCGGGATATTTGAAGGCCCGCTACGTGGACCTGGGAGACAAGGTGCGCAGGGGGCAGTTGCTCGGGGTTATCTCGGCTCCGGATCTGGATGCCTCAGTTGCTCAGGAGCGGGCGGTAGTGCAGCAAAACAAAGACAACCTGCTCACGGCACAATCAAACCTGAAGTTACAGCAGGCGACTTATACGCGGGTGCACACGCTGGTGCTGCACGGCATTCTCTCGAGGCAGGATGACGATGTGGCGCACGCAGCGGTTGAGTCGGCGCAGTCGAACCTGCAGGCGATGGAGAATGCGGTGACGGCCGCGCAGGAGGCTTTCGATGGCTTGCAGACCCTTGCGGGTTTCGAACAGATTCGCTCGCCGATCGAGGGAACGATCACGGCGCGGAATGTCGAGGTTGGCAATCTGGTTTCGGCCTCGGGAGCAGCACAGGGTCTGCCGTCTGTCCCCTCAGGCACCACCGGCGGACCGCCCACGGGTGGCGCACAGGGCGGCGAATTGTTCGATGTCGTCGATCTGAACAGCCTCGAGGTGTTTGTTTCCGTGCCCGAAGAGGATGTGCCGTTCGTGCAGACGGGCCAGCCCGCGGACCTCACCTTTTCAGAGTTGGCGGGAGAGACCTTCAGGGGCAAGGTGCTCCGCAGCAGCGATTCTCTCAGCCAGCAGAGCCGGACGATGCTCGCTGAAGTGGAGGTTCAGGATCCTCAGCACCGATTGCGGCCGGGCATGTTCGCTTCCGTGCAGATACATTTCAGGGCCCCGAATCCGGGCATCCTGATCTCCGGCGACAGCCTCATCACCATGGCGCGCGGTCAGTTTGTGCCGGTAGTCGAGAGCAACGTCATCCAGATGCGGCCGGTGCAGGTCGGGCGAGATCTGGGGACGGAGGTGTTCATCACCGCTGGACTGCACGAAGGGGATCAGGTGGTGGTGAGTCCCAATGACTCCGTAACGCAGGGGGCCCGCGTGAGCACGCGGCTCGCCCCCGCTGGCCAGCAAGGCGGCATCGCGGATTCCGGCGCGGGAGGGAAGAGTGGCACACAGGGTGGACAGGATCAGTAGCATGCAGCCCCGCCCCGCCCAGGGAGCGTGCTCCACCGAGCCTCTCTCCGGGCTCTTCGCGGCGCGGCATAACTCCCGCCCGGCCTTGATCAATTTCGTGTTGACTTGTGTGCTGGTCTCCGCGGCGGTGGCGCAAAGAAACCCGCAGAAACCGCTGGCCGCGGAGGCTCTTATCGACGCGCCCGCCCCTTCACCCTCGCGGACACAGAACCAGGACAGCACACCAGGTCCGGCGGAGCCGCAGGACGGCCGGCTCTACCTTACGCTGCAACAGGCCATCGCAATGGCCATCAAAAACAATCTCGACATTCAGATCGAGAAGGTCGATCAAACCATTGCAGACCAGAGTGTGCCGCTGGCAAAGGGTGGCGGACTGCCGCGCGCCATTAACTACACGGTAGCGGAAACGCCCGCGGGTGAAGCGCCTGTCGCCGTGCCGCTGCTCAGCTTCTCTTCTCCCGGTCTCTCGCCCTTGAGCGTTGATCCCATTACTTCGACAGTATCCTCGTCCTATAACACCAGCCGAGTTCAGGAGGAATCGCACTCCCTGGCCCTCAGTCCAGCGCCCTACTCCAGTGGCTCGCCGGTGCCGGGGTTCGACGCGCAGTTGCAGGGCCGATACGGCTGGCTGCGGCGCAACCCGGCCGTCTCGCGCCTGTCCGTCACCTCGGCGACCCAGCCCGACACAGTGACCACCGACAATACCCTCGGCGATACCTTCCTCACCAAAAGCTTTAGCCCGGGGACCACGATTCAGCTGGGCGTCAATGACTTCGTGCAGAGCTTCTACTCGGAGCGCTCCAGCGCAGTTCCATTCTCCCATCCCAACGCCTATGCTCTTATCGCGCAACCGCTCTGGCGCGGGGCCGGCCACGCCAACAATACCCGCTATATCGCCATTGCCAGGACGAACAGGAAGATCTCAGGGGCGGTGCTGGAGCAGCAGATGATCAGCACCATTGCCGGAGTTGAAGACCTGTATATCGACCTGGTGAGCCTGCAGGATTCGGTCAAAGTGCAGCAGCAGGCGCTCGACGCGGCGCAGTTGCTGCTGCAAAACGACCAGCAGCAACTGAACGTGGGCCGCCTGCCGCCGATCGAGGTAGCTCGGGCTGAGTCTCTGGTGACGAGCACGCAACTGTTGCTGACCCAGGCCATTTCTCTCCGAGACCAGCAGCAGGTCATTTTGAGAACACTGCTCGATCCGCAGTCGCTCACAAACGCACCGGGCGCGACACCCGAAATCGTGGCGACGGATCCACTTCTGCCCCCGGGGGCCGAGCCGTCGGCGCCGCTGCCGGAGTTGATCGAGAGCGCGTGGGACAAACGCCCGGACGTGCAACAGGCGCGCCTGCAGATAACCAACGGCGAGCGGCAGGTTGCGGGCGCAGTCAATGCCACGAGGCCAGAAATCGATCTTTATGGAAGCTATGAAAGCCGAGGAGTCGTAGTCCCCGGACTGACCGCGATCGGAGGAGACCCCTTGACCGGCAATGCGCTTATCGACCCGATTCCCACGGGAGGCAACAGCTCCTCGACGCTGTACGAGGCTGGGATACAGTTCTCCCTGCCCGTGCAGAACCGCGTGGCCGAGGCGAATCTTGGAGCCGACGAAGCGCTATTGCGGCAGCAACAGCTACGCGTCGTGCAACTGAAGGCGCAGGTAGCAGCCGAAGTGCAGAACGCCATCACCGCGCTTCGCGCCGCAAAGAGTGCAGCGGACGCCGCCACAAAAGCGCGCGAGCTGCAGGCGAAGCTTCTCGCCGCTGCGCAGGAAAGTTTTCAGGCTGGTTATACGAGCAACCTCGCCGTCATCGAACAACAGGCCTATCTTGCTCAGGCGCAGACTACGGAGATCGTGGCCAGGGCTGCATGGCTGAAGGCGGCGGACCAGCTGGACCGGGTGCTGGGGCAAACCCTGGAAAAGAGCGGAATCTCATTCGAGGCAGACCAAGGTGCAGTTGGCTCACCGAGGCACTGATCTGTCGCTGTATCGACCGAAAGCTCGTAAGCAGATTTATGCTCCTGTGCGAGTCGCGCCGATCGAGGAAGATCAAGAACTCATGCGGGACGCATGCCAACAAGTCGTGCATTCGACTTCGAGCGGCTTCGATCGACTGGATCGTGGCCGTCGTGCCATCGGCTTCGTCAACGGGGATCGCACTCGCAGAGTGGAAATGGGTATGAGTTCAAGGTCGCGTACGCCGTCTGTGCAGAATGGGATCAAACCTCGAGTGGACGAGTTGTTCCTCTTCCTGACTGTAGCAACGGGCCTCCTGCTCTGCAATCCGCGGAGCTGGTGCCAGACGTCGCCTCCGGCACCGGATCATCCCTGGTACTCCGATCAGCAGAAGCTGGTTCAGCAGGAAGCGCAACAAGCTTTGCCTTTGCAATTCGCCATCGACTCGGCGAAAACTTACTCGCTTCCCGAACTCATCGATTTGGCGGAAGCCCATAATCCGGAAACGCAATCCGCCTGGGAACGCGCGCGATCTGAAGCGGCCTCTCTCGGCGTGGCTCGCAGCGAGTTATATCCGACGATCGAGGCCGCGGCTCTGTCGCAAACCGGCCGGTCTGAAATCTACCTCAACACCCGCTTCTATCGGCAGACGGTCGAGGAATTCGATCTGGCGCTGGAACTGAACTATACGGTTTTCGATTTTGGATCCCGGGCGGGGCGCATCGATGCGGCGAAGGCCCGCTTGCTGGCTGCCGACTTCTCCTTCAACGACGTACAACGCCGTCTCATTTACCGGGTAGCCGCGGCGTATTACGAGTTGCTGAATGCATCCGGCCAGGTAGCAGCCGCTCGCGCCAGCCTCGCCAACGCGCAGACGGTCGAGCAGGCCGCAGAAGCCCGCCTGACGAACGGTCTCGCCACCCTCCCGGACGTTCTGGAAGCGAAAAGCGCGGCGGCAGAGGCGGATTACGACCTGCAGGCCGCGACTGGGGCCGAAGAGATTTCCCGTGGCGAACTGGCCACAGCGATCGGGGCTTCGCCGCTGGCAGCGATCCAGGTGCAGCCCATCGACAGTCTCACGATCCCCGCAACCCTGGAGACCACGGTGGACGCAGCTATCGATCGGGCGTTCCGCGAAAGGCCCGACCTGATGCAGCAGATTGCGGCGATCCGCGGGGCCAACGCACGACTCAGGCAGGCACGGGCGGCATATTATCCGACTCTCGACCTGCAAGTGCGACCGGATGCGCAGGCGCTCTACGGATCGCAGCAGACGCTGCCCTGGGGAAACACCGCAGATCTCGATGGTGGAGTCGTTCTGGGCCTGCACTGGACAGTCTTCGATGGCGGGTTGCGCCGGAGTCAGGAGGCCAAAGCCGTAGCCGACATCAACACTGCGCGGGCGCAGGCCGATGCGACGCGGGACAACATCGAGAATCAGGTATGGATCGCCTATGCAAATCTGCAGACGGCGATGCGTCAACGGCAGGCTGCGACGGCCTTTCTGGAGGCAGCAGATCAGTCCTATGAGGCAGCGATCGAGTCGTATCACGATGGAGTGCGCAGTCTGCTGGACGTGACTGCGGCACAGAAAACACTGGCTCAGGCCCGCTCGTCAGATGTGCTGGCACGCGCTCAGGTACTGTCCTCGCTTGCGGCGCTGGCCTTCCAGACCGGGGATTCCATCCAGCCATCCCCCGCGAGAACACAGCCTTGAGAACCCCCACTCATCCCTGGCCGATCTGCGCGGCGAGCCTGGTTGCTCCAGCCACCTGCGGCTGTGCCCACGCGCCGGCGTTCGACGTGATGGGATCGCTGTTCCCGGCCTGGCTCCTGTGCATCGCGCTCGGCATCCTCTTCGCGGTGGCCGCTCGCTGGCTGCTGCTGCGAGCTCGTATCAATCTGGTGTTTCCCGTGCTGATCTATCCCTGCCTCGCGGCGATCTTTACGTTCGCGATCTGGCTGATCTTTTTCTGATTTCCGGAGCTGAGCATGACAGGTTTCGATTTTGGAACAACATCGCATCGGCCCATCGAACGCTGGCTGGGCCTGGGAATTGTGGCGGCGGCGGTCCTGCTGGCGCTCGGTGTAGCGTGGCGCGCAGCCTACCACCCTCGCACAGACGACGCGGAGATCTTCGCCAACCTGATCGGCATCGCCCCGCAGGTGGAAGGGCCAATCGTCGAGCTGCCCGTGCACGACAATCAGTTCGTCAGGAAGGGAGATCTGCTCTTCGTGATCGATCCGCGTCCATATCAATACGCGCTGGAGAATGCCATTTCGGCGCAGTCGGCACTGGAAGGACAAATTCAGGACGAGCAGCGCCGCATTGCCGCTGAGGTCAGCGGAGTCTCCGTGGCTCAGGCAGGCATCCGGACGTCGGAAGCGGACGTGAATCACTGGGAAGCCGCCGTGGCTCAGGCGCACGCCGACCTTGACAGCGCGCAGCAGGGCGTCGCCCGCGTGAAAGCGGAGTGGACCTATGCCAACGACAATCTCCACCGTCTGGAGCCGCTGCTGAAAAAGCAGTTTGTCACCGTCGACCAGGTGGATCGCGCCCGGACCAACGAAGCGGCCCAGGCACAGGCGCTCCAGCAGGCGAAATCCCAGCTGCTTGCAACGCGAGCGGAACTGGAAGCCGCGGAGTCCCAGTATCTGCAGGCACAGGCACAGCTCAGCCAAAGCCGCGCACAGCATCAGCAGGCGCAGCACTCGGTCCTCACCCTGGACCCGCTGGTGAGCCAGCGTGGTGAGCGCGAAGCCGACGTCAGAAACGCGCGCTATAACCTCGATAACTGCCGCGTGTACGCGCCATTCGACGCGGTGGTCACGAACCTCACGATCTCTGTGGGCGAATACGCGCACGTCGGCCAGCAGGTTTTCACCCTCATAGACGCCCGGAAGTGGTGGGCAGTGGCCAATTTCCGCGAAGGGCAGCTGCGGCATATTCGCCCCGGCATGCATGCCGACGTGTATCTGATGTCTCGTCCGGGAGAGCGGCTCGACGGCTTGGTGGACAGCATCGGTTTCGGAGTAACTCCCGACCCCGACGTCATCGGAAGGCTCGGCCCAGGACTGCCCGATGTGCAGAGGACGCTGAACTGGGTGCACCTGGCGGCCCGCTATCCGGTTCGGGTGCGAGTGGAGAGCCCGCCGCCCGATCTCCTGCGCATCGGGGAAACGGCCGTCGTCACGATTCGAGAAAAGTGAATCATGGCCACTTCCACTCTGCCGGCGCCTCAGATCAGCTCGTTCTCATGGTTTCGGCGTTTTCTGCGCGACGAACTCGCCCCATATCCGGGCAGGAGCGCGCTGGTCGCCCGCATGGTTCTCACAGCGACCATCGTGATCGTCATCGTGATGGTGTTCCGGATACGGTACGGCGCCTACGCAGCGCTGTTCGCCCTCACCATCTCGCGGGAAAACCCCGACGCTACGCTCAGGGCCGTCAGGACGCTTGTTATCTCGTTTTCCGCAGCCGCAGGGTATGCGCTTGTGGGAGCGGTCGTTTTCTCCGGCGAGCCGGTGCTCCGACTGGTTTGGGTTCTGGCGACGCTCTTTCTCATCTTCTTTGCGCTGAGTGCCGTATCGAACTACACGGCAGCCGTGCGGTTCGGCTACCTTCTCGTCATCACGATCCCTCTGTGGGACAGGCATACTTCCGGCGAGCAGAAAGTCGAAGGGCTGCTGTGGGCCGCTGGCGCCATTGCCCTTGCCAGTGTCATCACCGCGGCGGTTGAGCTGATCTATGCCGGCTTCTACAAGCTCGATGAAGTTACCGCCGCCCTCCTGGAGAGGCTTCGATGGACAGAAGCAGCTCTTCGCGGCTGGTCCTCCGGAATTGCCGATCGCGCAGCTGAACAACAGCTGGCCCGGCTCGTCATTCTTGGCACCTCACGCATGCGGCGTGATTTGCTTCGATCGGGATACGCGCCGGAAGTGGCGCAGCAGGAGGGAGCGATCATATCGCTGGTGGGCAGAATGGTCGACCTCGCTGCCAACCTGAGCCAGTTCTCACCGGAGAGATCGGAGGATGCTCGCGGCTCGATCGCAGACCTTGCCGCGCGCGTTGACATCCTCGCCAGGAAACTCTCAGGCGGAGAGGTTTCTCACGAAATGGAGGAACGTGCCGAACAGACCGACCTTACGCCAGGCATGCCTTTGCTGATGGACCTGGAGAGGACCGTATCCAATATCGCAGGAGTATTGAGAGGCTCCGATTTTCCGGCCACTTTCGGTCTTCCAGTCACGGCTGCGGAGCCAAAGAAGCGCTTTCTTGCTGCCGATGCCTTCACCAATCCCAGTTACATCCGCTTTGCAATACGCGGCAGCCTGGCGGCCGCTGTGTGCTACGTGGCCTACAACTTTGCCGATTGGCCGGGGATCAGCACAGCAGTAACCACGTGTTTTCTCACCGCCCTGACAACAGTGGGCTCCTCGCGGCAGAAGCAGGTTCTGCGCTTCGCCGGCGCGCTGGCCGGCGGTATCGTCGGCATGTGCGCACAGGTGTTCGTGATGCCCGGGCTCGACTCGATTACCGGACTGGTCATTCTTTTCGCCGCCGTCACAGTCATAGCGGCATGGATCATCACCTCCGGCCCGCGGCTTTCCTATCTTGGAGTGCAGTTCGCCTTCGCCTTTTATCTGATCAACGTAGAGGAGTTTCGGTTCCAGACCTCGCTCGCCGTCGCGCGGGATCGCGTCGTCGGTATCCTCCTGGGCTTGGCGGTCATGTGGCTGATTTTCGACCAGCTCTGGGGAGCGCCTGCCATTACCGAAATGAAGCGTACCTTCCTCTCGACGCTGAGGCTGCTGGCGCGGTTCATGCGGGAGCCGGTCTCTTCTGGGCCGTTCGACCAGCATGCTGCAATCGAACAGAGCTATGCGCAACGCGAAACCATCAACACGAACTTCAACAAGCTGCGCGAGGCCGGCGATGGGGTGATGCTGGAGTTCGGCGTCTCGCGCGAGAGCGATCTTGCACTGCGCGGCCGTCTCCTGCAGTGGCAGCCTCGACTGCGTGTCATCTTCATCACGCGCATAGCGCTACTGAAATACCGACTGCGCCTCGCGGGATTCGAACTGCCTGAGACCATCCTGAACGCGCAGCAGAAGTTCGACTCGCAGTTGGCGAATCGGATAGAGGCGATTGCAGACCACCTGCAGGGAAAGACGAACCTCGCGGAGCAGCAGAGAGAGTCGCTTCTGAAGCTGATAGCAGGACCGGTCCAGGAGTACCGCCGATCCAAGCCAGTTCCCGCAATGGACGACCGGCTCCAGAGCCTGCTGCCGCTCTGCTCCCGCATCGATTCGCTGGTGACCTCGCTTGCCGATGACATCGCGGCCGCTTCATAGCCCTCCCGGCCGGAACCGACGTCATCACGTGGTGCAATGAAAGCCATCACCAACGGCATGCAGTGGCAACCTGGGAAGACCATGAACAGCAGAGACGACCAAACATGACGTTGTCCCGTTTTCGCCGCCTGCAAGACAGCACCTGTCGAATCATCGACAGCGAGCTAAGCCCGCTTCTCAACTTTAACGTCATCCGGTTGACTTCCCGTAGCCCCTCTTGGCATATCGCTTGCTGAGGAGATGGTGGAATCACACGCCCAAAGTTGACAGTCTGAGGCGTACCGCCGCGGGCGCACATCGGGACTTCCAGTCTGGGCAGGCCTAAGGAAAGGTAGTGATTGCATAGTATGACGAAGCCTTCAGCCGAGGCGATCCTGAAGAGTGACACTGCAAGGATTGAAATGTCTCGCAAGCTGCCGCCGGGGAGTATGAGCAGTCTTTACCTGCTCTCCTTCTTACTGACGGGAAACCGAGGGGACGCAAGGCGATGTTTTGTGGCGGGTGTTGCGGGCTGCGTAGACGGAAACCGCGTCTTCAAGAAGTGGGCCACGTCCTGGGCTCGCAACATCATTGTGCACAATGCAATCCGCATACGATCGCCTTACTCCGGTCCCCGAAGCTCAGAGGGCGACGTATTGCATTCGGCAATCGGCCACTCTGTTTCCGATAACGCTTTGCAGTATGCTCCGTTTGCGAGTGTTCTCGCTCTGGGGGACCTTGAACGCTTCGTATATGTGCTCTCCGTTCTCGAAAGATATACCGACGAAGAATGTTCGGCTCTCTTGGAAAGCTCTCTACAGGAAATAGAGGAGACTCGGAATCGCGCTCTTCAGCACATCGCAGAAGTCGACAGCAAAGGGTCACTGCGCCAGACGTGAGCCCGGCGAAATCATTCAGATCGTGCGAGCCCGGGGAGCGGTGGGCAGGCACCCGCACAGATTGCGAATTGGAAGAAGGCGCGTGTGATCACATTGGAATAGGTGCCGAAATCGAGGGCGATTTCCAGTCCGGTTTTGAAACCGGGGCATTGAAACCACCGCCGATTGAGTTCTTTCCTTTCGAAAAGGCTGTGGAGGCGTACAACCGCGTGGCCGACAGACGCGCGTGAGCAAAGCAGGTACTGACCTTCGAATAGGGCGATGGACAGAAGCCCATTCCGGCCGACTTGGTCAAGAGGCTTTGCTTGTGGGCTCATCTTCCTCCGTAAAGCCCTTAATCCCACTCCGAAATGCACGAACTCCTTCGCCAATTCCCCTGCCCAGCTCCGGAATCTTCTTCCCTCCGAAGAAGAGAACGACGACCCCGAGAATTACTGCGAGATGGGAGGGAGTGAACAGATTGTCAAGCATGATGCGTCTCCTTTCGACGGGACCCGTTTCAACTGCTCGTGAATGCGGCGCAAGTAAAGCCCGTTAGATTTTGATCAGCGCTATTCCTGAATCGGGATCGAGTTGCTTCTGAAGATGGCTCGGACTTTCGGTCAAAATCAATTCGCATGTCGGACGCACGCAAGCCTCAAGGAGGTGCCCACCGTAGGCGGTTCCGTCAGAGCGTCCAACTACCACGTGCGCATGCACCTGCGGCTCCCCGTCCCTGAGTGCGACGTCGCCAATGAGCGAAAGCAGTTCCACTTGCTCATCGAGAACGCAGGCCTCATCGTACTTTTTCGTCTCCCGGTTGAACCAACCAAGCCTCACGCGAAAAAGAGCGCCGATGGCTTTGAAGTTGCTTCCCCCCAAACGCTGCCCGCTTGCAAACTGTTGCAGCACGCTTGCGATCTCGTCGCCGGTCTCGAAGATTAGAACATAGGTCTTCGGTTTATCCTCGATCTGTTTCCATCGCATAATATCTCCTATTCTTCAAGCCCTTTAAGACCTGCAGAAGCAAGAATGGCTAGTACATTAAAACCGAATCGATCATCCAATCCATCCCCGCACGAATCTGCGTCGCTCCGAACTTGCATGCAGCAGTCTCAAAGCAGTCTCAATTTGACCGCCGGATCCGAAATGTCGCGGAATGGTGCAATCTTGTTTCAATCCATCCCCCTGCCGCAGAAGCAGATTGGAGACCAAAGTGCGCGGTGAGGCCGTCGTCGCGGCCAATCCTGGCAACGCATTATGCATTCACGTTGTTTTGCTGTCGTTTGCCCTGGTTGAGAAACGAAGACTCCCGATTCGCAGACAGCGACGCGGGGCGAAGTGTGTCGACCGCCTGGCGAACGCCGAGTCGAATGCTCGACGCCCGGGGCGGAATCCACGAGCCCCGTCCTCCTTTCGGATTGACGTATGTCATTGGAAGAACACAATTAACCGATTTCCAGATGGTTGGCAGGCGACCTGCCATTGGCAGGAGTAGCGAGAGGTCTAAACGACATGCAAGCGCTGGAGTCACAAGGCGGAAGCGAACCGTGCTGCGCGGTACGCACTCGCCAACAGGACCTCCGAGAGCTTGAAGACTCTGTGTCGCAATACCTGCCCTGGCTGTGCAGCAGGGCTTATCGCTACGTCGGCAACCCATACGACGCTGAAGACGCGGTACAAGACGCCCGTCTTTCCGCTTACAAGCACCTGGATCAGTTCAGGGCGACCGCAAAGACGACGGCCTGGCTAACCACGATCGCTACAAACAGCGCTCGTGCGCAGTTGCGACGTAGGCCGCGCCATTCTCACGCGTCCCTGGATGAACGATCGGATGAAGGCCAGGACTATTCTTGGTCAGACTTATTGCCGGACGCCAGGCCGAACCCTGAAGTCGAATGCGCCAGCTGGGAGTCGCATGTTTTCCTCATGCAGTTCTTATGGGAGTTTTCGCCTGCATTCCGGCAGGCAACTCAGATGCGCTACCTGGACGGGCTGAGCATAAGTGAAACAGCAGATATTTTGAAGGTTCCCGTGGCAACAATAAAGGGCCGCCTGTGGCGGGCGCGCACCCAGTTGAAACGGATGATGAGCTGGCTATAAGGAGGAGTGGAATATGGAGATTGGTTTTGTACCGGATGCAAAGCGGTATGAGGGAGCTCCATTCAGACCATGTGGGCGATCAGGACTTGTCCTGCCGCCGATTTCACTTGGTCTCTGGCAAAACTTCGGAGGTGTGAATGTCTTCGAGACGGGCCGGGCAGTGCTTCGGCGGGCTTTCGATCGCGGCGTCACACATTTCGATCTCGCCAACAACTATGGGCCACCCTACGGATCCGCAGAGGAGAACTTCGGGGTGATTCTGCAGAAGGATTTTCGGAATCACCGGAATGAGCTATTGATCTCGACCAAAGCAGGATGGGATATGTGGCCGGGGCCCTATGGCGTGGGCGGCTCGCGCAAATATCTGCTTGCGTCTCTGGACGAAAGCTTGTCGCGTATGGGGCTCGAGTATGTCGACATCTTCTATTCGCACCGGCCGACCGCGGACGTTCCCCTGGAAGAGACCATGGGTGCCCTGGTGCAGGCTGTGCGGCAGGGTAAGGCTTTGTATGTGGGCATCTCGTCGTATAGCCCGGAACGGACGCGCGAAGCGGGACAGATCCTGAAGAGCGAAGGAGTCCCGCTGCTGATTCATCAACCTTCCTACTCGATGCTGAATCGCTGGGTGGAGAAGGAGCTTCTCGGCACGCTGGGGGAACTCGGCGTGGGCTGCATTGCGTTCTCTGCACTGGCTCAGGGGCTGTTGACGAGCAAGTATCTGAACGGCGTTCCCGAGAAATCGCGCGCCAACGACGGACTGTGGTTTCAGAAGGACTTCCTCAGCGAAGACAATCTGGAAAGAGTGAGGGCGCTCAATGAGATTGCGAATCGACGCGGACAGTCCCTGGCGCAGATGGCAATCGCGTGGGTCCTGCGCGACAAGCGGATTACCTCTGCATTGATCGGGGCACGCAACGTTGAACAACTGGATAACTCCCTTGACGCCCTGAAAAATCTGCAGTTTACGGATCCAGAACTCAGGGAAATAGACCGTTACGCGCAGGATGGATCGATCGATCTTTGGAAAGGAGCCCGTGAAGGAGAGGCGTAGCACACTCCCCGGGGAAAGTGTAACAGAGGTGTATCTCCGTCACGTTCAGCGGTATCGCCAGTGCGAACAGCGCAGCGACGAGGTTGACATCGCCGTAGTCCCGAACCAGCGAGATTAAGCGTGCGATTCTCATCTGCCACCGTCCTCGTCGCAGGGGGCGTACCTCCTCCCGCGGCGCTGCCGGCGCGGCAGAGCAGCGCCGGCGGAGCCGCGTTCGCTCATCGGAACAGGCAGCAGCCGGGCGTTGCTATCGTTCGCCGTGGCATTTCGTTGTTTCGATCGTCGTCTCGCGCCCGATGACAAACGGGGTTATAGCGGCCAGGTCCAAATCGCCACTTGCGGAAACATTGGAGGCGAGTACGGATTGGGCGACAGCCGCCGCAGGCAAATCAGCGCCGGATGATCTTGCGGCATGCATGACCAGATCCATGTCTTTGCTCATCAGCCGCAACGGAAACTCCGGGGAGTAGTCACGATCCTTGATTTTCCGAAACTTGCCCGCCATCGCGGGAGCGACTACCGCGGTCTTCGACAGGACATCGAGCAAAACGTCCCGATTGATCTGAAGATGCTCTCCCAGCGAAACTGCTTCTGCGATTGCCTGCATATCGAGCCCCAGGAGAAGATTGACAACCAGTTTCATCTGAACGCCGGAAGACCCGGGTCCGATCAGGAACCACTGCCTGGCAATGGACTCGTAAACAGGGACACATCGATCAAAGATCTCCTTGTCACCACCGGCAAGCAAAGTAATAGTTCCGGCTTCGACTGCGGGGGTTGACCCGGAGATGGCCACATCGAGGAAGTTCACACCTGCTGCGCGTGCCTTCTCATGCATGAGGCGTGAAAGCTCCGGCGAGATTGTACTCAATTCAAGGATGACGGTCCCTGGTTTTGCTGAGGAAAAGATGCCGCCCTTGTCGAGGTAGACAGACCGAACAGCCGTATCATTGGCCAGGGAAGAAAGAATCACATCCGACTCAGTTACGATATCTGCAACCGATGATGCGATGCTTATCCCCAATTTGCTGAGCAAAATGGCGGGCTGTGGACTTCGGTTCCATGCCTGAATATTCCAGCCAGATGCATGCAGGCGCCGCGCGAGGCGGGTTCCCATAAGTCCAAGACCAATGAATCCAAGGTGGGTGTTGAGTTTATTCAATATCGCTTGTGTCATGTGAAAGACGTTAGCTCCTCGACGTTCTGGATGTCGTTCGACCTCTTGCGGCGGCTGACTCGCAGCAAAGTATTGCATCTACATTGCCATTCCAGGTTCATTTGGATCGACCAGAATCGGCCTCGTATTGTCTGGTGCTCGTTGCATCATTCTGGATGCGTCGAAGCTTCGACCATCGATGTCGTGTGGTCAGCACGAACGGGCACACCCGAGCATCACCCGTCTCATATCTTCAGGCTAGACGCGGAATCGAGTGGCCCTGAAACTGCTACCACGAGATCGGAACCTAAGGAGGGTCGGGGAAGTATGAGCTGACCAGAAGTGGTCACGTGGCCGACAAAACTCGGCCCGCGCCGGAGAAGAGCCGAGGCAGGGCCTGTTTTCTCTGCGGTTGTGCTCAGGTCGCTGTCTCGCAGTGTCTGATTTTTCACAACCGCATACAGCAGCAGGAAAGCGCAAGAGGACTGTATGTGGATTGTCAAAGTTGCTCTCAACCGGCCTTACACATTTATCGTACTCGCGCTGCTGATTCTTATCGCCGCACCGGTGGTGATCATGCGCACGCCCACCGACATCTTTCCCAGCGTCAACATTCCTGTTGTCTCTGTCGGATGGACGTATACCGGCATGAATGCCGAAGAACTCACAGGGCGCCTGACCACGCCCTATGAAAAGGCCCTCACCAGCCTGGTCGACAACATCGAGCACATCGAGTCGACCACCTATAACGGAACCGCCGTCGTCAAAGTATTTCTTCAGCCGGGAGCGTCGCTGGCCACCGCCAACGCGCAGGTAACCGCCGCGTCGCAGTTCATGCTGCGCCAGCTTCCGCCGGGTACGCTGCCTCCGGAAATCATCAACTTTTCAGCATCGAGCGTGCCCGTTCTGCAACTGGGAATCTCCGGCGAAGGGCTTTCCGAGACGCAATTGAACGACTATGCAACCAATTACATCCGCACGCAGCTCATCACAGTGCCGGGCGCGGTGGTGCCGTCGCCCTACGGAGGTAAGCAGCGGCAGATCACTGTCAACATGAATCAGGCGGCGATGCAATCCAAAGGCATCGCGCCGAGCGACGTGCTCAGTGCGCTGGAGCAGCAAAGCGTGGTGGAGCCTTCGGGCACTATCAAGATCGGCCAGACTGAATACGACGTTCGGACCAACGGCGCACCCCGCACCGTAGCGGCGCTGGCGAATATTCCGATCAAACAGGTGAACGGCACCACCATTTACCTGCGTGACGTTGCCAGCGTCAGCGACGGGTTTCAGGTGCAGACCAACATTGTGCGCCTGGGCGCCCGGCGCGGCGTGCTGATCTCGATCCTGAAGAACGGCAATTCCTCAACGCTCAGCGTCGTCAAGGGAATTCGGGCGATCCTGCCGCGGGTGGCAAGCACAGTACCGCCGCAATTGAAGATGAAGCCGCTGTCGGACCAGAGCATCTTCGTGCGGGCAGCCGTCGACGGCGTCGTTCGCGAAGCGATTATCGCCGCCGGGCTTACCGCCGTCATGATTCTGATCTTCCTGGGGAGCTGGCGGTCCACACTGATCATTGCAGTGTCCATCCCGCTGTCGATCCTCACTTCAATCATTGTGCTTGGCCTGATCGGAGAGACGATCAACACCATGACGCTCGGCGGCCTGGCGCTGGCCGTGGGGATTCTGGTCGACGACGCCACCGTCACCATTGAAAACATTGAACGCTACATCGAGCAGGGCTACGAGCTGCGCGAGGCCATCCTCGAAGGTTCCGCGCAGATCTCCGTGCCCGCTCTGGTTTCGACACTCTGCATCTGCATCGTTTTTCTGCCTATGTTCTTCCTCGGCGGAGTGGCACGCTATCTCTTTGTGCCGCTTGCCGAGGCTGTGGTCTTTGCGATGCTGGCCAGTTATCTGCTGAGCCGGACCCTGGTGCCCACGCTGGCCGTGTATCTGCTGCGAGCTAACGACCACGCCGCCGGGTCCAAAGGACTATTTGCGCGCTTTCAAAGAGGTTTTGAGCGGAAATTCGAGCGTGTCCGGAGCAGGTATCACTCACTTCTGCAAGGATTCGTCATACACCGGCGCGTATTTATCCCGGCATTTCTCGGCCTCTGCATCGTAACCTTCGCCCTGCTCCCCTATCTGGGCGAGGACTTTTTCCCGAGCACCGACAGCGGCCAGTTCATCCTGCACGTCCGCGCCCCGACGGGGATGCGTATCGAAGAAACAGCGCGGCTGTTCGACCTCGTGGAGGATGAAATCCGCAGGGAGATTCCGCCATCGCAGATAGACAACATTCTCGACAACATTGGCCTGCCTTACAGCGGCATGAATACGCAGCACCTGACCGACGGGACGCTCGGCGCGGGAGACGGCGACATTCTGGTGACACTCAGGCAGAAGCATAGCCCGACCGCGGACTATGTGCGCGCCCTGCGCAGGAACCTGCCGCGCATCTTCCCCGAAGAGACTTTCTATATGCTGCCGGCCGACATTACCACGCAGATTCTAAACTTTGGAGAGCCCGCGCCTATTGACGTGCAGTTTGAAGGCAATGATGCGTATGCCAGCATGCTCCAGGCCGACAAGATGCTCCCGCAGTTGCGACAGATTCCCGGCATCGTTGACCTTCGCATCCAGCAGCCCTTCAATTACCCCACGCTCCGGGTTGACGTGGAACGCACCAAGGCCGCTCAGGGCGGATACACCGAGCAGGACGTCGCCACCAGCGTGCTCAACACCCTGAGTGGCAGCTTCCAGGTCACGCCCATGTTCTTTCTCAACTGGAACAACATGGTGGCCTACGACATCGTGGCACAGACGCCGCAGTACAAGATGGACACTATGCAGGACCTCGAGAATATTCCCATCAACGCCACCAATCAAAGTGCGGCGCCATCCACTGCGCCGTCGAACCCCGAGATCCTGAGCGACATCGCGAGCATCGATCGTGGGCATGAGATGGAAGTCGTAGACCAATACAACATCCGCCCCGTGGTGGATATTTACGCCAATGTTCAGGACCGTGACCTGGGCGGCGTGACGCGCCAGATCATGGGGATTTTCGACGCGGACCGAAGCTCGCTGCCGCGAGGAACCTTTGTCGCGCTCAGAGGTCAGGTTGAAACGATGCGGAGCTCCTATGCGGGGCTGCTCGGCGGCTTGCTCTTTTCCATCGTGCTCGTCTATCTGCTGATCGTCGTCAACTTCCAGAGCTGGGTCGACCCGTTCATCATCATCACGGCGCTGCCCGCGGCGCTTGCGGGCATCGTGCTGTTCCTCTTTCTCACCCGCACCGCGCTGAGCGTGCCAGCGCTGATGGGCGCCATCATGTGCATGGGGGTGGCCACGGCCAACAGCATCCTGGTCGTCGCGTTTGCCAAGGGCCGTCTCGAAGAACACGGCAATGCCGTCCGGGCAGCGATTGAAGCGGGCACAACACGCTTCAGGCCGGTGATCATGACCGCGCTGGCCATGATCATCGGCATGGTGCCCATGGCGCTCGGCCTCGGCGACGGCGGGGAACAGAATGCCCCGCTGGGCCGCGCGGTTATTGGCGGATTGCTTTGCGCGACCACTGCCACACTGCTCTTCGTTCCCAGCGTCTTTGCGCTGATTCACGGGTCGGAAAAGAGCGGGCAGGCGCGGCAAAAGAACGGCATCGCGGAGGAATACGCATGAGCCCGGGCACCCTCGACGATAAAACCCGGAAGCAGGAGGGGCAAATAGCCAGCGCGGACCTGGTTCCCGCCCACACAGCAGTCCCCCACGCGGATGCGCCTGCTGAAAATCCCGGCGGACTGCGCACGACCGGCGTCACTGTGGCGATTGTTCTGCTGGCGGCGATTGTCTATGGGCTTCACCAGCGCTCTGCCAGCGAAAAACAGCTCGCAGTGGCTACAGAGGCCGCCGCCATTCCGACGGTCGACGTGGTGCATCCCACCGCGGGCTCCCAAGACGGCGACCTTGCCCTGCCCGGCAATGTAGAAGCGTTTATCGATACGCCCATTTACGCGCGCACCAACGGCTACCTCAGGAATTGGTACTTCGATATCGGTGCACACGTGCGCAAAGGCCAGCTCCTGGCGGTAATCGAAACGCCCGAGATCGACCAGCAACTAGACCAGTCGCGCGCCGAGTTGGAGCGCATGCAGGCGGATGCGCAGCTAGCCCGCGTAACCAGCAACCGGTGGCAGGCGCTGCTGGCCAGGCATGCGGTCTCGCAGCAGGAAGCGGACCAGGCCCGCAGCAACTACATCGCCGCGCAGGCCGCCGTGGACGCGAGCGAAGCCAACGTGCGGCGGCTCCAGCAGCTCCAGAGCTATGAGCGCGTTGTCGCGCCCTTCGATGGAGTGATTACGCAGCGCAATACCGACGTGGGCGACCTCATCGACGCCGGGTCCGGCTCCAACAATCCTCGCCAGCTCTTTCACCTCGATGCAATCAACCGGCTGCGCGTCTATGTCTCAGTGCCGGAAGTGGACGCGGACGCAATTCGCGACGGTGACACCGCCACGCTCACGCAGGACTCCGATCCTGGCGAAAAGATTCGCGGAACCATCGTGCGCAACTCCGACGCCATCAACGAGTCCACGCGCACCCTCAACGTCGAGGTCGATGTCGACAACTCCAAAGGCCTGCTGCTTCCCGGAGCCTATGTCTTCGTCCACTTCCATCTGCCGCCCATCGCGAATACGGTTACCATCCCCTCGAACACGCTGCTGTTCCGCGCCGAGGGCCTGCGCGTCGGCGTGGTGCGGTATGACCGCGTCCAGCTTGTGCCCGTCACCATCGGCCGTGACTTCGGCAGCTCCGTCGAGATCACTTCTGGTCTTACGGCAGCCGACGAAGTCATCGTCAACCCCTCCGATTCGCTGGCCAGCGGCGCCAGTGTGTATCCGCGAATCGTGAATGCGGAAAGGCCGTCATGAATCGGATACGCGTCAGCCGCGCGGCCGTCCTTCTCATCGCGGCGGGACTGGACCTGACGCTCTCGGGCTGCACAGTCGGGCCCAAATACGTGCGACCCTCACCCCCCCTTGCGCCGGCCTTCAATGAGCCGCTGCCGGAAAACTTCAAGTCCGTAGACGGATGGGTGCCGGCGCAGCCCAGCGACGCACAGCTGAAGGGCGACTGGTGGACGCTCTTCGACGATTTGCGGCTCAACGCGCTCGAAGCCGAGATCGACCCGGCCAATCAGACGCTGCAAGAAGCGAAGGCGAACTTTGAGGCTGCGCGCGCCACGATCCGGTTCAACCGTGCGGCTGAGGCACCTACGATTGGGGCTGAGCCTGCCGTGGGTGTCGTCCGCGCCTCCAACAATCAGCCGTACCTGAACGTCAGCGGATCCAATAGCGCAGAAGGGGACTTTGTGCTTCCCTTCGACCTCGACTACGAGATCGATCTGTGGGGGCGCATTCGACGCACGGTGGCGCAGTCGCGTCAACAGGCGCAGGCCTCGGCTGCGGACCTCGCGACTTCGCGGCTTTCCCTGCACGCAGAGCTGGCGCTTGACTACTTCGACCTGCGCTCGGCCGATGCCCAGCGCAGGCTTCTCGACGAAACGGTCAAGGCCTTTCAGAGCGCGCTGCAGCTTACGGAGGATCGCTATACTGGCGGCGCATCGCCGCTCTCCGACGTGACCCAGGCGCGCACTCAGCTCCAGGCGGCGCAGGTGCAGGACACGGATGTCGCCATCCAGCGGGCCATGTACGAGCACGCCATCGCCGTCCTCATCGGAAAGCCGCCGGCGCTGTTCAGTCTGCCGCCGGACCCGATCACCGTCGATGCACCCGTGATTCCCGCCATCCCCGGCATGCTTCCGTCGCAGTTGCTGGAGCGCCGACCCGACATTGCCTCGGCGGAGCGCGGCATGGCCTCCGCCAATGAGGAGATCGGCATCGCGCGTGCGGCCTACTACCCCACGCTGTCGCTCTCCGCAGCGGCCGGCTTCGAGGGCACATCGGTGCTCAACTGGTTCTCGTGGCCCAGCCGCTTCTTCGCCGTTGGCCCCATGATGTCGCAAACGCTCTTCGATCACGGCCGCCGCAAAGCGGTGTCCGACATTGCCGTGGATCAGTACGATGCGACCGTTGCTTTTTACCGCCAGACGACGCTCACCGCATTCCAGCAGGTTGAGGACAACTTGAACGCGCTGCATAATCTCGAGGTCGAAGCGCGTCAGCAGCGTGACGCTACCTATTCGGCTCAGGAATCCCTCGATCTCTTTAACATACGCTACGAGGACGGCGTCGATACCTACCTTCAGGTAGTTACCTGGCAAACCGCACTGCTTCAAAATGAGCGCAATGGCATTGAGATCACGCAGCGCCGCTTCGAAGCCAGCGTATTGCTGGTCAAGGCCCTAGGGGGCGGCTGGGATGCATCGCAACTCCCCCAGCACCCCTGAAAATGGATTACCACTTATGACACGGCATCGCCGCAACTTATTTGAAGCATCAGCCCCGACAATCAATCTTGTTTCTATGGAGAGATCTCTATGAGCGAAACCCAGGTTATCACCGCTGCAGCCTCAGGCACAATCACTATTGGAGGCGACCTCACCGTCAATCGACTAGGCTATGGAGCCATGCGCATTACTGGCCCAGGCATCTGGGGACCTCCCGCGGACGAGACAGCGTCTCTTGCCACTTTGCGGCGAGCGATTGAACTTGACGTCAATTTCATCGACACAGCAGACTCTTACGGCCCTGGAACTTCGGAAGAGTTGATTGCCAAGGCGTTCTTTCCATACCCAAACGGCCTCGTTATCTCGACCAAAGGCGGATTCGAGCGCCCCGGCCCCGGCTTATGGATACACAACGCCAGCCCTGAACACCTCACTGAAGCGCTGGAAGGTAGCCTCAAGCGCTTACGCCTCGAGCGAATCGATATTTACCAACTCCATATCCCTGACAACAGGGTTTCCTTCGAGGCATCGGTTGAAGCACTGGCCAGGCTGCGCGAGCACGGAAAAATTCGCCATGTCGCGCTCTCCAACGTCACACGCGAGCACATCGAGCGTGCTCGCCGGATCGTGCCCATTGTCTCGGTGCAGAATCGCTATAGCTTTGCCGACCGCGAGTCTGATTTCATCGTCGACTATTGTGCAGAGAATGGCATCGCCTTCCTGCCATGGGCCCCGCTGGGCCAGGGAAGAAAAGCAGATGATGTCATAGAGACGGTCGCCAGAGCGCTCGCGGCTACTCCTCTCCAGGTCGCTTTGGCCTGGCTTCTCAGGAGATCCAGGGTGATTCTGCCGATCCCTGGAACGTCCTCGGTTGCGCATTTGGAGCAAAATGTTGCCGCGGCAGGTCTTGAGCTGCCGCAGGCAACGTACGACGAGCTTTCCGCCGTGAGCCATCCGCCGGCAAGCCTGCGCGGCTAATCGGGTTGACACCGAGGGAGCCTCTATGGAATATCGATCTATTCATGTAGTCCGCCCAGAACAGATAGACTCAGCGACCGCTCAGACGCCGGGATCACTGCGCCTGGCCGCTATCCATTCAGGAGCCGGCATTGAATCGCCTATCTGGGGAGGCCTATTTCGAGTCGAACCTGGAGCCAGGACGGGAATACATCATCATGGTGAGCAAGACACGATCGTCTATGTCCTCAGCGGTTCTTCATACGTTCGCTGGGGCGAGCGAGGGGAGTTTAATGCGGCGGCGCAGCCGGGCGATTTTCTTTACGTCCCGGCCTGGCTTCCGCACCAGGAGATTAATCCTTCCAACGACGTCCCCTTCTTGTGGGTTGTTGTCCGCAGCACTTCAGAGCCCATTGTTGTGAATCTACCCGACGACTTCTGGAGTGACATCGGCTGTGGTGCGACGCATCTGCGTGTTGGAGGCTGACAAGAGTCAGTTGGTACCAAGGAGAGGCAATGCGAAGGAAGTCCCCTCCCGGCCAGACCGTTGAAGGTGAATGCCCTTCGTGACGAGCCTCTCCGCGGCTGGCCTCCTGTCGGGATCTCTCACGTTCATTGACGATTCTTCGTTTGCGGCGTGCGCGGGAACAGGGCAAGTTGATTCGGGGTCGTAGCAATCAAGAGCAGACCCCCAGTCATCGCAGCGTTCTTCAGGAATTGGAGAAGCTGCAGGAAATAGACCGGGGTTCCCACCGCGTGCCAGAAGTCATGAGCCACGAACGTCGCTGGAACCAGGAACGCAATCACGGCGATTGCCGCGATCTGAGGATAAATGCCCAGCGTCAACCCCAAACCGCCGACGATCTCGAGCGCTCTGGCAGCTAGCATAAGCAACGGCACTAGAGCCGCTGGAGCCCCATGTTCGGCGAGTTCTCTTGCAGGTTGAGTCTGCGGGATGATGCCAAATCCGTTGGCAAGGAAGACGCCAGCTACTAAAATACGGGCCGCGATGAAAGCATAGTATTGTAGACGGTTCATTGAAGCCTCCCTGATTGAGGTTGATCTTCTGTGCAAAGAAGATGCGTACTGCCAAACGCAAATTCCAGTTGCTAAAGGCGATTTGTCGATCCCGTATTCGCCTGCGGGTCATGCAGGGATTAGGCTCAGCCAATGACAGGTTGCGAGGTAGGAAACGCAGGCCGATAGCTACTGGCTCCCCTCCGTCTCTGACCTGGCTACCTGGTTGATGAGTCGCTGGATGATGACGATCTGGATATGGATGTGGCTGGCTACGTCGGGGAGAAATTCGTTGACGAAGTTGCCGATGGGGGCGGAACCAAGATTGATGGCATAGCGGTCGGCGGAGGCGCCGAAGGATGTGTCGCGGCCGGGCACGTAGAGGTTGGCTATCGCATCATCGAAGGCGAAGCCGGCCAAGTTGGCGTAGTTGGGCATTCCATTTCCCTCATCGCTCCTGGTCCAGAAGACCTGGACGATTGCGTGGCCGATGCGGCGGCGGATCCGAGCGTGCTCCATGCGGTAATAGTGCGGGTTTTGATGGACTACGGAGGGAATGAGAAACGTACCAAAGAACTCTCCGGTCATGTCTTCGGTCAGGCTCACCCCAACGGAGCGGCCAAAACCGGGCATGCCCGGGCCGTAAGGTGAGTGACTATCGGCGGCGACCGAAATACCAGCTTCTCCGGCGACGGTCACAAGACTGAACGGATCGAGGAAGTTACGGGCCGCTAACCAGGCTTTGTCGCGGGGTGTAAGGGGACTCTCTTTCGGACCGTTGGTGAAGCGCTGATACCAGTTGATCCGGTAGAGGCTGCAGGAGCCGGAGGTGGGGCTCGCGATTGAGCTGTCGCCGGCCCAGCTGTTCCCGCTGCTGGAATCCAACTGGAGAATAGGGCCGGATGCGAGGCCCTGTAGGTCCGGAGATTCGGGGAGCGAGAACGCGTCCACCAGCTGGCCAGACGGAACAGCCTGCAACGAAGCAACGAAAAGAAGCATCTCGTGATCCTGAGTTCCGACCCCCACCATCCCCCTGTGGGTTTGCCCCGCAGGAAACGGATTCGCAAAAGGACGCGCTGGACCGGTTGCCGCACTGCAACGCAGTGGATCTACACTTTGCGCATTTGTTTGTGGGAGCCAAACCATTGCGCACAAAATGAGCCACGCGGCAAGTTGAAGGTGGGATTCAAAATACTTGCTCGTCTTCCACTTTCGGACGTTATACACCTTCAGGCATGGAGGAAACATAATTCCACGGTGCGCCCTGTTGCTCTAGGTCCCGGCCGCGGCATGACCGTTGCATGAGGACTTCTGCGGGTCCCTCCAACACACGACCAGCGAATACGCGTAGAAAGGCCCTCTGCCATAGCTCAACGGCCCCGCCGCGATGCACCTTTCTTTCCGCGATAGTATGAGAGCGGTATTAACTGCAATACCCGAGGCTAAGTCGAAAACACCGCTCGACACTTGGAGATGTCGAAGTCAATAAGAACGCACTACGCACTCACCAGTTTGGCTACTTTTTTCGGATGGTCCGAGCCAACGCCATATGATTTGGCGCCGGTACCCGCGAGCTTTCCGCCCTCGACAATCAGATATTCACTGCGAATCGGTCGATTTTCAAACCAGCATTCAAGAATTTCGCGAGTTCCTGCCGCGTAGCGGGCCTGCGCGGATAAGGATGATCCAGACATGTGCGGGGTCATTCCATTGTGGGGCATCGTCCGCCATGGATGATCTGCCGGAGCCGGCTGGGGAAACCAGACATCGCCGGCATAGCCTGCGAGGCGACCACTTTCCAGGGCCCGAACGATCGCGTCGCGGTCGCAGATCTCGGCGCGTGCCGTATTTACAAGATAGGCCCCGCGCTTCATGCTCTTCAGCACGCTCTCATTGAAAAGGCCTTTGGTGGCCGGATAGAGCGGCGCGTTAATCGTCACAACGTCGCACACTTTGACCATCTCTTCCGCAGTGGGGTGGTACGTGAGACTGAGCTCCTCCTCAACTACCTGTGGGAGTTGATGACGCGCGGTGTAATGCAGCTTGACATCGAATGGCCTCAGCCTTCGCAGGATAGCCAAGCCGATTCTGCCGGCTGCAACCGTGCCCACGTGCATTCCCTCGAGGTCGTAGGATCGCGAGACGCAATCCGCGATGTTCCACCCGCCATCCAGGACGAGCTGATGCGCCGGCAGGTAGTTGCGAACCAGCGACAAGATCATCATCACAGCGTGTTCCGCGACGCTGATGCTGTTTGAGAATGTTTCTTCGGCCACCGTGATACCTGCATCAATGGCTGCTTCGAGATCGACGTGATCGGATCCAATGCCTGCCGTGATTGCGAGCTTTAGTTTTCTGGCTTTCTTGATCCTGTCGGCGCTCAGATAGGCAGGCCAAAACGGCTGGGAGATCACGATGTCTGCGTCGGGAAGCTCCTTTTCAAACGCCGAATCTTGTCCGTCCTTATCGGAAGTGACGACGAGTTTATGTCCCAGGCCCTCGAGGTACTTGCGCAAGCCTAATTCGCCCGATACACAGCCGAGCAACTCACCAGGGGTAAAGTCAATGTGCTCGGGGTCCGGAACTGTCTGGCCGCCCGGATATATCCCAATGTGCGGAATGTCGTTTCTTGCGTAGGTTGGCGGATATCCTGTGGTTGGATCGGGATACAGAACACATAGTACTTTTGCCACTTTGTCCTCCTGCTCGCGCCTTGGTGAGGCGTGGCTGCCGGCAGCTCGTCCATCCGCGATGAATGCGATCAGCCCTTCTTCCGTGGGCCGGCTTTGATTACCCCCATGACTGAGCAATTAGCATTCCACACAGCCCGCACTGCGAATCAGTGACCCTCGGCTCGTCGCAAGCTCAAGAATCGGCCTCAAGGCTCTCTTCCAAATGATTTGGTGCATTGAACCCCATCTCCGTGTCCCACTCTGGCTGTCAACGGATGTTCTGGTGAAGTGTGCTGTCGGCAGGTCGACATGGCAGCTGCGGAATGCCGACCACGCGGCGTGGATTATTGCCGGGTCCCTCCGCACACCTCCCCGACAAATCCTCCCCCGGGAGAAGTTTGCATGGGCAGGGCAGATGTGGGAATTCTTAAGCGCCTCCCACATCCGCACAGTTCCTACAGCGGCGAGGTCAACTCGCTCATAACTCAAGCCCGATTCACCCTCACTTACCCGGGCAAAGCGAGGCAACTCAACGCGGCTTCGCGCAGAAAATCCTAGAGGACTTCGAGCTTCTCCGCCGGGATCGTCAGGGCTTCGGTCTTGTCGATGTTTAGGTGTGCCTTCAGCATCTCACTGGGCATGCGCCTGAGCCACTGGTTCAGCGACACATCCTCGAACAGGGGAGCGGCAAACATTTCGAGAAATACCAGATCGCTGTCGCCGGTATTTTCGATGTAGTGTGGCGCATTCGACGGAACATAGCCGACGTCGTTGGCCTTGAAGTCCACGGTGTGTGCGTTGTCGATCGGGAACTGGACTGTCATGCGGCCTTGGCCGGCGATCCAGAACTGCCACTCTGAAGCATTGGGGTGCCAGTGAAGTTCCCGCATGCCGCCGGGCTTGATCGTCACCAGGGCGGCAGCAATGTGCTTCGAGACCGGGAAGTTCTGCGAGTCCACTATACGGGCCGACCCCCATTTCGTTTCCCGGGTGGGCGTCATCGATTTCATATGGAAGGTGTACTGCTGATCGGACGCAACCGCTTCGCCGCCGATCTCGGCCTTATCCTGCGCCAGAGAGGCGGGCACCGGAGCCGGGAAGATATAGAGGGGCGCGCCGGGCGTATTGTTCCAGACGGTGGCGTCGAGGCCAGTGTTCTTTACCAGCACCTCGATCGGCATCCGAGCGACAAACTCGGAGAGAAGCATCGTGCCGTCTTCCGAGAAATCGCCCTGATTGAAGACCAGGAGGAACTCCGTGCCATCCGGGCCGAGACCCTGAATCGAATGCGGATGACCGGCGGGAAAGATCCAAAGGTCTCCTTCGCTCACGTCACCGATGAACATCTTTCCCTCGGGGCTCATGACGGTGACGCGTGCATTCCCGTAGAGCACATACGCCCATTCATCGGCGGTATGCCAGTGCAACTCACGGAAGCTTCCCGCGGTCAGGCGCATATTGACGCCCGCGATATCCCTGGACGTCGGTAATTGCCGTTGTGTGACCTGATGGGTCCAGCCGCCCTCCTGGACACGCTTCTCCACCAGATCGAAGGAGTACCAGATGGGTCCAAGATCCCCGTGATCGGTCGGCGGGGGCATGTTCGGGTCAGGTTCCAAAGCAAGCAGCGCACGGTTCTCCTGCCCAGGATCGTTAGACGAGTGGTCGTGCTCTGCTTTCTCCACGTTGGCCTTGGTCTGGGCATCCGCAGTCAACCCAACGAACGCTGCCGCGGCGATTGCGGCAGAGCCAACTCCGAGAAAGCTCCGTCGCGAAAAGCCGTCTGGAACAACACCCTTGTTATCGTGCTCACTCATTTTCTTCTCTCCTTGTTTTCTCAATTCTGTGGATCGCCAACAAGGCCAAATCTGCCACATTTTTCTCAGAGCAATCCGGATTCCATCTCGCTCGGATCAAGGACTTCGGCAGAATTGCTTCGACTCCTCCTGCTGATTTGCGAACTCTTGAGAGCGAGATCCGCGGTCGGGCACCTTCTAGTCGTGCAGCCTCAAGGTCTTCCGCCGTCGCACGCGTCGACCCGCCGACTCTCATCGCGCAATGAAGGTGTGAGCCTGTCTTACCCGCGACAGTCGACGTCGTCGCCCCTGGCATGTAGATGCCAGCCTGGGAAGGCCATGAACGGCCAAGAAGTGTCCGCGATTTCAATTGGTGGCGCGGGACCTGCGCAAGTGGCTGGCCGGAACCGGAGGGAGGACGCTGTACATCGAGTCCGGCTTTCCCTGAGAGAATCAACTCGAAGTTGCGGGACGAGTTCCTGAACGGAAAAATCTTCTACACGCTGATGGAGTACAGTTGCTGGCGGAACGCTGGCGGGTCGTTCCGGGCGGCCGGTAAATCCGTCATTTTGCCGTCTGTCGTCGGCGGCGAATGACCAGTCTGTCCCTGCAGACGCTGTCCCGGTTATGTCATCCTCAAGCTGTACAACTTGTGCTTCAGGAGATTCCGCAATGCGAGTGGATCAATGCGCTGGTCAAAATCAGGGAGTCCAATCCGCCTGCCGACACTTCTTCTGTATCCCCTAACCCGATCAGTTGATTCGACAGCTTCTGCGCTGCGACGACCTCCGTCTGAAGGCACTCCAGGGCGCCGGCGCATTCCTCTACCTGATAGCCCTCCAGAACGGTAAGAACATAGACGAACCGCTCAAAGGCACTCAACGCGGTAATGACCGCAAACGGCTGGTGACTTGGAGCGATCGAAGCATGTGTGCCGCTTGGTACTGACCAGGTAGGGACTGCCTTCACCCTCGGATTCACACGCTGAACTGCGCACTCGATCACGGCACGCCTTCCCTTGCTCCTCACCCAATCGAGCAGGCTTGGTGCGCCGCTGTTCAGATATTCATCGACGGCATCCAGGATGCATTGTTCGGCCGTCTCCTTACGTGCTGTGAGCATGAATGCGAGCAGATATAGCTCCGCCATCTCGTCGAGCCACATCTCTGCCGCGCGGGTTGCCGCCCTGGTTGGACTACTCACTTCCGAGCCGGGCACTGCTGACAAGTTAATGATCACAACCCCTCCTTCAGGCACGTCCCTCAGGACATAAGCCGCTGAGCGATGCATACATGTCCCTCGCTGAAGTAGGTGCTGCAATCGCGATGCCACTGCAGAGGTCAATTTGACCAAGGGAATGTGCGGAGGGCCTTGATCACCAAGGCATTGCGCAGACCAGAGCGCAGGAGAGCCATCAAAAACGTGTCGCAATTGTCGGCCTCGTGCTGATAACACAATGACGCTGACAGGACGGCGCCGGCTCAGAAATCTACACGGCGGGTTCGTCCCTGCGTTCCAGCCGAGCTCTGTTCCGCTAGATCATAGCAGCGAGGAATAGGTCAATCGGTTTGCTGTTCGTCGGTACTCAGAACGGAATAGGACTCGGGATTTGGGGTAGTCTTCCTGGGGCCGCCAGAAGTCACCGATCTTCTCGCATTCGCGATGGATTTCGGTTTTTTGGATCCAGCATGACGGGATTTTGCGTTGGCTCGGCATTCTTCCTCACCACGGCGTAGTCCTCGGCATCGAGCCGGGTGGCAACCCGATGCAGGAAACACTTCACGTGCATTGGCTCGGCCTGTTAGCTGGATAGCCTTAATTGTCGCGCCCCTCCAGCCGCTCAGAGCCTCGACCTTCGCGTTGATGGCGATGGTCGGATACGCGACGCCGGGCGTCTTTCTGGCCACGCGGATCGCTTCATTCAGCGGCGCCATCCGTGAAAACATCGAAATGGCGTGCGCCACCATATGATTCCTGGGTTTCCGGATACCTGTTGGGGACCAGCTATAGCAAATTTGGGCTTTCCTGCGATGTGTCCGATGCTCTTCGCAACCCTGGATTGCGCTCCTTGGCGGTTTAAGGGCCAACTTTCACGGCGATTACCTATTGGCGGCGCCCGATCTCTGAGGCTGAGCGCCTCCTCCCGCCTTATACCGACTGTGCCCATTCTTGTGCCCACCCGCCTTCAAAATCGGTCATACTTGGGGCGGTATGGATCGCAAATGCCGCCGAGGAGGTAGAGGCTAAACTACACAAAAGGTATGACCCTATAGCAAACCGTAGCAGCAGGTCGCGGAAGCGTACGCACGGCTGTTACCCGACGGGTTGTAAACGAACGAGTCGCAGCGAAGATGTCCACGAGTCGCTGGATTCCTACAACCGCCTTGCGATCTTCTGCGGGTCGGCAACCTGACTGCTCAATTCATCCGGCAATGCGCTGTGGCGGCATGGTTCAACCCCAAACCAACCCCAAATAACAATTCCGAGCGACATTTTGGAGCTATTCATCGCTCGCTACCAACCCCAACCGCGCCGTCCAACTCGTTGAAAATACGTTTATTGCATCACTCATAACCCAAAGGTCGGTGGTTCAAATCCACCCCCCGCAACCAACTAAGCTGCGGATTCTAAAGAGCTTCCGATATGAGTTCGGAGGCCATTTCCGCGTTTGGAGCCAATTTAGGCAAATCTTGGGCAAGGAATTCCTTGTCGAGAAGTGCTCCGAGTTGCTCGGCGACTCGCACGTCGTCCGAGGTTATGAGGTGTGTGTATCCCATGGTCGTTTTGGCATCGACGTGACCGAGCCGTTCCTGCCGGACGGCCATCGGTGCCCGAAGTGTGTCGAGCAGTGTGGCGTTCCCATGCCGGAAGGCGTGGGCTCCGCCGTCCAATCCCAACTCCTTCAGAACTGGCTTCAATGCCCTCTTGACGAAGTTGTCCGGTTCGAGCCGCACTCCACCGCCGATGACCTTGCCTTTCTTTGAAACCCGACCCGGCGTCAGGAACAAAGGCTCGTCTGCTGCCCTCCCCTCCACGAACGGACGCAAATGCTCCGTCAGTGACGGCGACAGGCTGAAGACCCGCCGTTTCACCTGCCCATTCTTGACCCCGGCTTTCGGAGCTTTGAGTTTGCCTCGCAACGTTCGTGACCGTTGCACCACGATGATGCGATGAGCGGTCACTCCATCAAAAGCTCGACCGTCTGCGCTCTGCCGCCGAACAGGCGGCGACTAAGGCCGCAAAGAAGGAGCTTGAGAAAGAGTTCAAGACCCGACTTGAAGCTGCCGAAAGCACGGCTCGGGCGCAAGTCGCGAGAGAACTGGGCGCGGATTTAACCCGACTGAAGAGGCAGCTTGCAGAAGCTGGACGCGATACGGCGAAGCAAGTAGCGGAGGCGAGGAAATCCGCAGGAGCACAGGCGGAACGGCTCATGAAGGCGCAGGTGTTGGATTTCAATAAGAAGATTCAGGCCGTCGAGAAGAAAACCGCAACCGAGGTCGCAAAGGCGAAGAGACAGGCCGCAGATACTGCCAAGGAGTCCGAACGCCTGAAGCACGCCGGAGAGCTAATCAGGCTGAGGGGTGAAGTGGAAAAGCTCAACCGCCAACTTGAGAGAAAGTCGGGTGAACAATTTGGCGAAGAGGGCGAGGTTGACCTCCTCACCGAACTGAGACGCGCCTTCCGTACCGACGATATTGAACGCATTGGACGCGGCGTGAAGGGAGCCGACATCCTTCACAAGGTAATGGACGGGACGAGGGTGGCTGGCTGCATTGTCTACGAGAGCAAGAACGTCTCTGGATGGCAGAACGCATTCATCGAACAGGCCAAGAAATACCATGCTCACTACGAAACGCCTTACGTGATGGTCGTCTCTCGGGTATTTCCTCGAAAGCAAAGAGGAATGTGCGTGGTGGATAGAGTTCCCGTCGTCGAGCCTCGTCTGGCAACAACCCTCGCAGCCGTCATGCGTGAGGGAATTCTGGAAATTGGCAAGCTCCGCCTCACCAGAGTGGGCACAAACGAGAAGGCGCGGGAACTGTTCGAGTACGTCATTGGCAACGAGTTCCAGACCCGATTCTGCTCCATGGCTTCCGCCGTGGATAGCCTAAAAGACCTTCAGCAGTCTGAGAGGACGTGGCACGAGAATCACTGGGTGAAGCAAGCGAAGTATCACTCGCAAATTGAAGCTCGTCACCGTGAAATCAACTCACGGGTGCAGTTCATCGTGAAAGAAGGAACGGTTCGGAAATCTATCGGAAACGGGCGAGGTGAAGCATTGAGGTTTGCTGAACTTGCCTGACTTGCCGTGAGGGAGTCCGACGAACGGGTCGTCGGGTTACCAGCATGGTTTCCGAATACGACGTCAACTGTTAGGAGGGCTTCTTCAATGGAACGCGGACGAATCCCGCCTGATGATGTGTTGTTAGCACCCGCCCTTGAAACGCCAGTCTCCCACTGGCTTGCGGCACGCAACGCAGCCAAGATGGAGCGGTGTGACCGGAACGAGCACGCATACAACGCAAGCCTGAGAGCGCGGCAACGCCGGAGTCGAGACGCATGGGAACAAGGGATGCGTCTGGAGGAGTTCGTGCGCCGTGCAGAATCGTCGGTTCCCGGCCTGAGCCAGCTTGTCGGTGTTTTCAGACAGACGGAAAGCTGGGAAGCAACCGCGAAGATGCTCGGGCGGCAAAGATGCGACCGAATCAGGCGTGCGGCCCGACAACTCGCCATGAACGCAGTCTAGAGGAAATCGGAATCTCCGCTCGGAGGCCACCCGAGGATGACCGTGGGTGGCCTTCGCTTCTCCAGTGTGCCGTGCGCCCCATCCGGTTAGAGGCGGTCACACCGGAGCAAACTTGGGCAAAACTTTGGGCAAAGAACCCGGAAAACCTGACAGCAAAACCCAACGGAAAAAACTTAGGCAAAACTTGGGCAAAGAATGAGGGTTTTTTATGCCGAAAACCGGGGTTGGGAGGGTGTAAGAGTCGTTGAATCAACAGCAGTTATGACCGACCTGCGCGGCTCATAACCCAAAGGTCGGTGGTTCAAATCCACCCCCCGCAACCATCACTGGACCCCTAACCGCCGAGCAGGTCCGTATCCCCTGAAAATCCGTAATCTTGCGGAATTAGATTGACTCCGTCCAGATGCTCTGCCAACTTCGCCTGAGCCCGTTCCGAAAGCTCGCGAAGGGGCACGTAATGCCGGGCAACTGCCGGCGCCAACGACCGGGCGACCCATTCGCGAGCCGCCACAACCTCGCCTTGATTGCAGGCAGGAGCGCTTGCGGGGAAGCGAGCCGGGCTTCATCTCATGCTTGCCACGGAGCCCGGACAAAATCCAGTTCGCAGGTCATCCTGCAACGAGGACGGGGATCCGCAGTGTGACACAGGTTCCGTGGCCAAACTCGCTCGTGATCTCGGCATGGCCGCCGTGAAGGGTGGTGATGCTCTGGACGATGGCCAAACCCAGACCTGTGCTGCCCGAGGATCTGGAGCGCGAAGGATCGACCCGAAAGAAGCGATCGAATACACGGGGCAGCGCATGAGCCGGGATGCCGGCGCCTGTGTCGGAGACCTCAATACGAATCGCTGTACCTTCGGCCTGGGCAGCCAGCCTGATTGTTCCTCCAGTGGGCGTGTGCGCAATGGCATTGGAGACGAGATTGCTCACCGCGCGCAGCATCAGAGCTCGATCCAGGTCCGCAGTCACCGGCTCCGCGCCTTCGTCCGCGACCAGCGATATATTTCCATCCGAAGCGGAAGCCTCGTAGTAATCGCAAACCGCGCTCAGCAATCTCCCCACGTTGACGCGCTCGCGGCGCAGCTCCGTCAGGGGGCTCTCCGCACGCGCCAGAAAGAGGAGATCGCCGATCAGCTCGGAAAGCCGCACAGCTTCTTCCAGCGTCGACTCGATCACCTCGCGGTATTCGTCCACCGTTCGCGCACGGGCCAGAGCTACCTCCGCTTCGCCGCGGATATTGTTCACCGGCGTTCGCAGGTCGTGTGCGATGTCCGCAGAAAATCTGGAGATCCGCTTGAAGGATTCTTCAAGACGGTCGAGCATCTCATTGAAGGTTCCTGCCAGCGCGGCCAGCTCAGAGGGATAGCCTTCCGCGAGGATGCGTTCCCGCAGATTTGTCGACGTAATGCTGCGCGCCGTCGCGGCGATTTCCTCCACCGGACGGATGCCGTGGCGCGCAATCCAGTAGCCCAGCAGCGGAAACAAAATTGAACTGGCAAGGAGGATAGCCCAAAACCACAGGCGATAACGCCGGAGCAATGCTTCTTCCTGGGAAACATCGATGGCGATCTGGATAGTATCGGCGTGAGGGGGCGACGTGCCTGTCCAGGCGGTTGCGCTGGCCACCCGGAAGGGCCGGCCGCGGAATCCCTTCATGGGCAGAGAGTCTTCAGGCCGGCTGCGGGTCAGGCGAATCAGTTCCGCCAGATCGAGCTGGTCGGTCATGCCGGGGGTGGTCAGGACAGGCTCGCCATGGTCATCGAGCAGGCGAATATAAAACTGCTGGTAGCGGCGGGCTGCGGTCTCCAGCTCGATTTCCTCCCGCAGGCCTTCGCGGTCGTTGGGGCGATCCCGCAGGATGGTGCGCAGCACATGCAGTTTGTC
>Ga0335075_10000528_pt1 | contig 66410 bp, 56 predicted proteins | sample Lox_Sample_24_FD_206723 | JGI IMG/M metagenome (GOLD analysis project Ga0335075, IMG submission 206723) | Soil microbial communities from Loxahatchee National Wildlife Refuge, Florida, United States - Lox_Sample_2.4 | ecosystem: Environmental > Terrestrial > Soil > Wetlands | place: USA...
ACGCAAAAAAAGCAGATATCCTCGTTTAGTGGGCCCGCGTCGAAAATTTCGCGATCATCTCAAACGCAATGTTCGCCGCAAGGTCTCACGCCTCCGAAACCTCGGCCTTATGTAAGGGCCATTCCCCATTCAGGGCACTCGGTTAGCGGCTATGCCGGAGAAGAGTGCCAGAGCAAGCGAAGCGGGTTTCCTTTGTCGCCCGCCCTACTTGCGAAATGTTGCAACCCTGTTGCGGATTTGTTGCGGATTTGTTGCGGATTAAGTCGTTGATAATCAACCGTGTAGCGGATGTTGCGGATTTTCACACCTCGTATGCGAATACAGAACGTTGCGACACGCTGCGGCTGGTCTTCGACACAGCCGCGCTCCGAAGGCGGTCTATCTGTTTTCCAGCAATTTGATGAGTTCCAGATGCCGCGCGCGGAAATGCGCGATGCTCGTGTCGTAGCGATCAAAGTCGAGGATCGTTTCGGCCGCGAGCCTTTGCGCATCCGCGGGATCGCGCTCGGCCAGCATCGAGAGCAACTCGTAATCCTCGATGCCGTCCCGCATGGCCTCCAGCCGGATGGAACTTAGCAGGTGTCCGTCTTTTGGATAGACAATCCATTGGTCGCCGGCGGGCCAGCTAAAGGTGGTTTCACCGAAGGGCGAAGTGCCAATGTTCCAAAAGTTGAAACCCCAATGGAGATACCCGGTGATGCCGTATCGAAAATTGATCCAGTGCAGCAGCCGGACCTTGATCAACTGCAGCTCAATAAACCGGTTGGCGTAACTCCCGCCGGGCACGCAACACGTGTAGGTCCACAGTTCGTCGCCCGCCTGCTGCCGCGCGCGCATGAAGTCGTAGTTGTCGTGCAAATAATCCAGGATCGGGACCCAGGTGTTGATCGAGCCGACGAGATTGGTCGTCTGAACGGCGTCAATGACCGGGATGCCTGGCGCAAACTCGTGGAGCATTGCGGCGATATCGCGGTAACTCGATGCGTTTTGCGCGATGGGTTCATCCGCCAGATGCTGCCAGTAAATCTTGTCCCAGCCGCGCTCCTTGAGGTGGTCGAGCAAGGCGGGAAAATACTGCCGGTAAAAGGCCCGGGCGACGGCGTTCGTTGCGGGCAGATTGGTGAATTGCTCGCCGCCGTTAACCAGTTGCGGCACACGCACAAAATACTGCGAATTCCAGTCGCCGCTCGACCTTCCGCCCACATGCCCGCCCTCGATTCTTCCGATGACGCCGGCGTCAATAAACGTCTGCACCATCCGATCAAAGCGGGAAAAATCAAAATCCAATTGGTCGTCCGTGCCTGAGATTTGCGCCAGGTCCAGCGGCGAAATGAGCACGACGTTCTGATGATATTGCGCCATGAAATCGGCAAACTCCCGGATGAGCTTCCAATATTCATCCGAATAAGGCTGAACCGGGTGACCGGCGAGCATGGCCAGCCGGTCCGGGTCCGAGAACCACCAGTTGGTGATCCACAACCTGGGCTTTCTCAATTTAACCTTGTGTACCCGCACTTTGAAGGATTGGCGCAGCTTGCCTCCGCTCCAGGTCAGCGTGAGCGTTCCCCGCAAATTGCCCGGAGCGCTGGTGGGCACGGTGATCCACACCGGCTGGTTTTCGCCGCCAGGAACGGCCACACTGGCATCCTCCAGGAGCGGGTCGGGAAATAATTTATCGTTCGACCACAAATCGTCGCAGCGACGCTTGCCCACGGTCACGTAACCCACAAATCGGGTTTGCGCGCCGGGCACCCGCCCTGAAATCGCGGCCCGCAAATTGGTGACGGCCGCCGTCGAGTGAAACACAAACTGAAATGTGGCGTATTCACCCGCCGCCACGTCCGTCTCCGGGTCGGCGGCCGGCAGGTTGGTAGAGCCGCGAAAGACTTTTATGAGCGGGTCCACGCAAGTCAGCGTTGCTCCCGGTGCCGAAGCCGCCGCGGACATCACCGAGACAAACATTAAGCCTATGAAAATGTGTGTTCGCACAAATGCGAGCTGACGACCATGAGCCACGACGCGAAAAATCGCAAGAGCGAAAAATTCGGGCGAAGATGGAAGATTGAAGATGGGAATGACGACGTGAAACTCAAACAAGCTTCACAAGTGGAAATCAGCGTCTTATACTGGAACCGCAACAGAACAAGTTGCAGATCCCATGAAATCGTGCCTCATCGGTATCCACCTCATTAATTGGTTTGCCGTCACCAATGCGCTGTCGCTGACCAATGGCTCCGCAGTCCTGCTCGATACCATCACCAACGCGCCCCGGAAATTTTACCAGGTTTTGGAGCAATGAAGGGCTAACATCCCAGTGGTTTTTCGTTCACAATACGTTCGTGCCCGATGACTACCAACTCGTAACCCTCGCCAACGGAGAGCGCACCCTTTTTTCCGCCAGCTACGGCGAAAAAATGCACCCTGGCCTTGGCCCTCGAGCCGAGGCCGACCTTCTTTATGTTCGCCAGCTCCAGATTCCTGAACGCCTCGCAAAGACTTCGGGCGAATTTGTTATCTGGGACGTCGGCCTCGGCGCCGCCGCAAACGCTATTGCCGTTCTCCGCGCCACCGCCCAAATTCCCGGCCACCTCCGCCTCGTCAGTTTCGATAACACCGCCGAACCACTCGAATTCGCTCTCAAAAATTCCGCCGCCCTCGGCTATATTTCCGGTTACGAGGACCAGTTAAACAAACTGCTCCTTGCAAAAAAAACCGGCTTCATCAACGGCTCGCTCCGCGTCGATTGGCAATTTTGCCTCGGCGATTTTCCCGCGTGGCTGAGCCAGGGCAGGAGGGACGTTCCGCCGCCACACGCCATTTTTTACGACGCTTTTTCTCCCGCCAAAAACCCCGCGATGTGGACCCTGCCCGTGTTTCAAAATCTATATCGTACTCTCAACCCTGGACATCCCTGCGCTCTGACCACCTACTCCCGCAGCACGTTGTTTCGCGCCACTTTGCTCCTGGCCGGTTTCTTTGTCGGCGTCGGCCACGCCACTGGCATGAAAGAAGAGACCACCATCGCTGCAAATACCCTCGATCTGATCAGCGAACCGCTGGATCACCGCTGGCTGGCCCGCGCCCGACGTTCCCATAGCGCTGAACCACTGTGCCAGCCCGTTTACTCCCGTGCGCCCCTCAGTCCCGCCTCCGTGTCCAGATTGCTAGTCCATTCTCAATTCACCGGAAAGCCGTGAGACCCTCTTTCGCTAAAGCTACGGAGGGCAGGACGTGAGAGCGTGAGAATTTCGCCCGGGGAGGGGACTACAGGCAGAAAGCAAAAACAAAACATCGAACCCTCCTTCGCCGAGGCTTCCGCCTTTGCCAAGGCTACGCTGTCACTAACCAGCAGCTCCACAGTTCGCTCAGTCTGCAAGCAGCGGCTTAATCTCCGCTTCAAATTCGCTTTTTTCTGTCAGGCCGAGATGTTGTCCAACGATGTTACCCTGACGATCTATCACAAAAGTCATCGGGATGGCATCCATTCCCCCGAAATCCTGCTGCACCTTCTCGTCGCCCATCAAAACGCGATAGTTCATTCCGGTTTTTGCGACGAAAGCTTTCACTGCGTCGGCTCCTCCTTCATCGAGGGAGACTCCGATCACAGCCAGGCCCCTTTTCTGGTACTCGGTCTGCAACTCGTCGAGTCCCGGGATTTCCGCGCGGCAGGGGCCGCACCACGTTGCCCAAAAATCCAGTATTACCACCTTCCCCTTGAAATCCTCGGAACTTACCGAATTGCCGTCGAGGTCCTGCAATTTCCATGCTGGCGCTTTCGTTTTGACCGGCACAGAGCCTTCATCGGCAGCCAGAACACCAATCAGGGAGCATAGAGCAAATATTGCGATGAAATGCAGCGCTTTTTTCTTCATATCATATTTGATGGCTCACCGACGCTTTTTATTCCGGCTTTTCGGCAAATTTTTTTTCGAAAATTTTCGGAATAAAATTGGCGGCCGGGACTTCTAATAGCTGGAAAGGCGGTATATCGTGAAAACCGGGTGCGTTTAGCATCGCGCCCTCAAACTAAATCGCAAGCAAACCATCGTTCAAAAAGGAAGTTTATGAAAAAGGAAGTGAAGTTGGGCATTCTGGCAACATTAAAGGCCAAAGCCGGAAAGGAAGATGAAGTAGAGCTTTTCCTGAAGAGCGCTCTTCCACTGGCTGCGCAGGAACCAGGCACAGTTGTTTGGTTCGCGTTGCGATTGGACGGCAACACTTTTGGGATCTTTGATGCTTTTGCCGATGAAGCCGGGCGCGAGGCCCACCTTTCGGGGCCAATAGCGGCCGCATTGATGGCAAAGTGGAAGGATTTGCTCTCAGAACCGCCTGCCATAAATAAGATTGACGTATTGGCTGCAAAACTTGTTGCGTGAGTTTGAGGACTAACAAACCATTAACAGAGGGGTAACGGACCATTAACACGGGGCCGGAAGATGGGAGATGGGAGATGGTGAAAGGAAAAAGGAAAAAGTCGAGATGTGAGAGCGTGAGACCGTGAGAGCGTGAGAATTCGTCCGGTGAGGGCACCCCGACTTCAATAACAAAACATCGAACATCGAACGCTGAACGCCGAACATCGAACGCTGGAAGTGGCTCTATTCAATAATACGCAAAGGTGTCCGTTTTAAAAGGACTGATTATCCAAAAAGTGTCCTTGCTAAAAGGACACTTTTGAAAGAGTCTTGAATTATGCCATTGCATCCTGTTTTAGCTGACAAACTCCAAGTCGCGTTGCAAGCAACTGCGACGCGGCAATTGACACGGCGCGATGCGCGTCTGCCGTTGGTGCCCGGCAAAGTCCATTCAATCATTGGAATGAGGCGCGCCGGAGCGCGCGGTGTATTTAGGCTTTGACGACGACCGGTTGGCTGGAATCGGAGCCGAGCAGCTTGGATTTTTGCTGGAAGAATTTTACCGGATATACCCGGAATTGCGCGGCAAGGAGACGGTGCACTGGTTTCTGGATGAAATCCAACTAGTGCCGGGCTGGGAGCGATTTGTGCGCCGCGTATTGGACACAGAAAAGGCGCAACTGGTGGTTTCGGGTTCATCGGCGCAGATGCTGTCGCGGGAAGTCCACACTTCCTTGCGCGGTCGCGGGCTGGCGACGGTAATCCGGCCCTTTAGCTTCCGCGAATTTTTGCGTCATCGGCAGGAAGAACCAACTGAAAAGAAATGGCGCCCCACACCTGCTGAGCGTTCCAGAGTGGAGAAATCATTCCGAGGGTATCTTATCGCGGGCGGTTTTCCCGAAACATTGGGCTTGGAAGCGGTATTGCAGGTGGAATTGCTGCAAGGTTACGTGGACACAGTATTATTTCGGGACGTTGTGGAGCGGCATCGTGTGTCGCAGGTAGAGGCGTTGCGTTGGCTGGTGCGGCACTGTTTGCGAAATCCGGCATCGAGCTTCAGCGTCCATCGACTGCATCAGGACATGAGATCACAGGGACATGGTGTGGCGAAAGATGCGGTTCATGCTATGCTGGGATATTTGCTGGATGCGTTCTTGTTGTCCGCGGTGCCACTGGCCACGGATTCGGAACGGAAGCGCAATTCCAACCCTCGAAAGGTGTATCCTGCGGATTCGGGATTGATACGAGCATTTGACAACAGCGGACGAACCAACGTCGGCCATGCGCTGGAAACTGTCGTGCTGGTCGAATTGGAGCGGCGCAGGTTTGATATCGGCTATGTCAAGACCGATGCCGGCCTTGAAGTGGACTTTCTTGCACGACATTCAACCAAGGGCGCTGAATTGATTCAAGTGTGTGCGGACTTGCGCAATCCGGAGACGCGAGATCGGGAAATGCGCGCACTGACAGAAGCGGCAAAATCATTTCCTCAGGCCACCTGCCGACTATTAGTCCTTGATCAGGATGCCGTGACAGGTATAAATACGCCGGGCGTGAATGTGCAACCTGCGTATGAGTGGCTGTTGGAGAGGCCGGAATCGGATTAGATTCACCTCAAAATTAAAGAGGAATTGCGGCAAAAACCTCTCACCCAAAATGCGCATACCCCCGCGCATCCAACTTTTGCACGCCGTTTTTGTCCCGCAACGTAATCCCCTCGCCCGCGATGATCTTTCCGATGCAAGTCAGCTTCACTTTCGGAAATTGTTGTTTCCAGGTGTCGAGCAGTTTGACGGCGTCCTTGCCCGGCACTGTGAAGACCAATTCAAAATCTTCGCCATCGGTGAGCGCGGCTACAAGCGCTGGTTTGGCTAAAGAGGTTTTGCGGGATTCTAATTTTGCGGCGCGGGAGACGGGGATGGCTGTTTTCAACAGTTCGGCGCCGACGTGGCTGGCGGTCAGGATGTGGCGCAAATCTCCGGCCAGGCCGTCGCTTAGATCGGCCATGGCGTGGATGGAAAAATGGTCGGCGAGCCAGCGGGCTTCCACGATGCGCGGTTCGAAATCGAGGTGTTTTCCAGCGATTGAACCGCCGAGTTCGCCGGTTACGAAGATGGCGTCGCCGACGCGCGCGCCGCCGCGGAGGATTTGTTTTCCGCGCGCGAGGGTTCCGAGCAGCGCAATGGAAATGAATATGCCGACGGGATTGGTTGTGGTTTCGCCGCCGACGATTGCCACATCAAATGTTCGCGCGAGGGTGTTCAGGCCGTCATATATTTTTAGGACGAATTCCGGGTCGAAATTTTTGGGAAGGCCGATGGTGACCAGCGCGGCTGTTGGGGTGCCGGCCATCGCGGCGATGTCGCTCAGGCAGCGGCCCAGGGCTTTGCGGCCGATTTTTTCCGGAGGCGTTTCGCGGGTGAAATGGACTCCTTCGACTACGGCGTCGGTTTTGAATAAAAACAGTTTGTCCGGCAAACCGAAATCCAGGACGGCGCAGTCGTCGCCTGGTCCCGTGACCACGGTTTTGTTTGCCGGGAGGGATTTGGTGAGTTTAGCGATGAGTTCGAATTCGTTCACGGGACAGGAACGGCGTGGGTTGTTGGATTATTGAATTGATGGACCCGGCTTCGCAATGCTTCGCCGCGGCAGGTTGGTGGGGAAGTCAGGGGCTTGGCCGACGGGGAGGTCGCCCTCACCCCATGAACCGTCGGAAACATCGAACATCGAACATCGAACGCCCAACATCGAACGGATGGTTCGCCGCGTTTCCTTCGGCGTTCAATGTTGGATGTTCGATGTTCGATGTTTTCTTCCAGTTCATTGTGCCAATGCTTGCGAAAAAAGTCGAAAAGAGCTTCCCACGGACCGTCCAGAACCGGGAAGATTTGTAAGAACTCGCTTGCGTCCTGGGTGTCCTCACGCGTTGGGAGGACGCCGGTATCGGAAGTTGGACCACTTCGAAGCGTCAATCGCCATTTGAAAGTCCAACGACGTCCGAAAGCGGTGTCGCGCAGACTTGCCACCGCACTCCAAGACGGCAAGCGCGGTATGGAAGTATGGCTTGAGCGATTGTACGGCGAGCGACAGCGGACGGCCTGGATACGAGTGGCGCAGCGCAGAAGCCGGCAGGTTTGGAAACCTGCGCTACGGTCACTGCGAAAAACGCGTGAGTACGACGAGGTTTGCGGCGTTGAACAATGCATGGGTGAAAAAAGAGGCCAGGAGGCTGTCGGTAATTTCATAAAGCCATGTCAGGACCAGGGAGAGGAAAAAGAGTGGAACAAAAATTTGCAAATCGGCGTGAATCAAGGCAAAGAGCAGGTTAACGCCTATCCAGGCTAACTTTGGAAAACCGTGTTGCTTCAAAGTGGTGAACAGCACGCCCCGAAAAATAAATTCCTCGGCCACGGGCGCCAGCACAACCGCGAAAATAGCCAGGTAAATTTGCTCCGGCCGCGATGTGGCGTTGGAAATCAAAGTCACCGCGGCTTCGGGTTCCAGTTTTATGTGAAGCTTGTCCAGGACCCAAACGGCTGCCGGCTTTTCCAACACCCAATTGGATGCTTTCAGCAATGCCATCGTCGCCGGCAAAACCAAAATCAGGGTTCCAAATGCGAGCACGGGCGCCATGAGCAGTTTTTTCTTTGTGAATCCAATGCCGTCCTGCCAACTGATATCCTGCAGCCAAAAAAAGAGGGGCATCAAAATCCAGGTCGCTCCCTGGAAGCCTAACGTTCCGACGATAATCGAGCCAAATCCCTCATCTTCTTCAAAGCCGGCCACTTTGTAACTATGCAGCAGGCCAATGGCGACGCCGGCTAAAAGAAAGCAGGTTATCTGGGCAACGATAAAAAAAAACACCGCATCACCCCGCCATGGTTTGGTTGGCAACATCCGGTCAGCTTAAAAGCTTAAAGGCGAAACGGGAAGCGGGAAACTGAACAAATGCGGATTGTGGGTTGCCGGATTTGGATTGTTGGATTGCTGGAAGGGGAACTGGCGGCTAGAAGCCGCCGTAACCGGCAGGCAGGATGCCTGCCCTACGGGTGGTGATCGGGTGATGTGCGCGCCAACCTGATTCGAGGATGACGATGAGAATGATTCCCTTTTCCCCGTTCCGCAATCCGCAATTCGCGGCGAAAACTCGAGAACGAGGACGAGGACGAGGACGATTCCCCCTTTCCCGTTATCCTCCAAAGGCTGCGTATTTCCTGATGCCCCGTGCCCAGGCAAACCGCGCCAGCGCGAAAGCCGCCACCACCCAGACGAACTGCACCAGTAAACCGGTTTCCAATTGGGTTCCCGAAATTTTGCCCATATAAATCCCCACCGGAAAATAGAGTTGATACGGGAATGGTGTGAAAAAAAGGACATACTGCAGCCCCGGATGCAGCATCGAAAGCGGGAACAGATGGCCGCTGGCAAGATATTCAAAGGCGAAAAGGATGAATATCAGGGTGGAAATCTCCAATAACCAAAACGCCAGCATGGCCATGGTATAGGAAATGAAAAATTGAAGCAACGCAGCCAATCCCATCGAGACGACGAACGCCGCGAAGGCCTCCGGGTTTGGCGGCGGCATGACATTGCTCCGAAAACAAAGGATGAACAGGGCCAGCGGAATGCAGGCCATGGCGGTAAATGCGACCCGTCCCGACAAAAACAGGCAGAGGCGATACCACAGGTAATCTATCGGTTTGAGCAAAAACTGGCTGATGTTGCCCTCGCGAATGTCCGCCGCAATTTGCCAGTCATCTTCGTTGACCGCCGTCAGGACGTCCACGACGGCCACCATGATGTAATAAAAAATCATCTCCGATTGCGTGAAGCCCGAAAGCGCGCTGCCGGCCGGTTTGGCGCTAAAGACCGTGTGCCAAAGCGAGAGCATGGCAAAAAGCGGAATAAAGCTGAACAACGTCCGCGTCAAATAATTGAAGCGGTAAGTCAGGTTGTTTTGGATCCCGATGCCAATGACGTGCCAGTATTTTTTCAAGCGCGCCCTATATGTAGGGCTGACGTTGGGGGAAAACAATGGGAAAGTGGCTGTAGCGGGACCGTGAGGGGTTGAAGCGGCTGGATTAATGGATAATTGGATTGGTGGATTGGTGGACCGAGCTTCGCAGTGCGTCCGCCTTCGCCTGGCTTCGGCGTGACAGGACGCCAGCAGGTTGGTGGATTGAGTTGGCCTAACATGTTGAAATCCAGGTGGATTCACTTGAACCGTAAAACCGTGTAACGTTTCTATGTTTTTCCTGAAGTAAGGTGTGATGGGCAACCAAATTGAAAATCAAAATTGAGTCATGAAAACACCACTGCACATAGCCTTTCTCCTGTTCATTTTTACCGTCGTGGCGTTAGCCCAGCAGACCGGGGTTAAAATCAATCCGGCTACGGGCCTGCCGGATGACGGCAGCCCGCTCCCAAAGATTGATCCCGCAACCGGATTGCCGCATTCCGATTTGTCCGATGAATGGCAGAAAGCCAAGGCCTTGATGACCCTGGGCCAATACCAGGATTCGTTGAACGCTTTCACGAATTATTTCGAGCGGTCGCGGTTTGACCAGGGCCAGGCCGGGGGCCGCCTTTTTGCAGTTGGTGATTGGATGGAGCTTGGCCGCCGTTATCCCAAAGCGAAACAGGCGTTGTTGGACCTTCGCGATAGCGATGCAAAAGAGTTGCTCAGCGGCGACGGCGATTTTATTTACTTCGCCGAAGTGAATCTCATCAACCAGGAGCTTGGGAAAGATGAAGCCACCTACAAGCTCTTCAAAGCCATCGAACAGCTCGACCCTCACCTGGCCGGCCAATGTTATGGGCTTATTGAAGATCAATTGGCGCAGCGCGGTGAATATGCGACCTGCCGGAAATACATGGGCGACCCCGAGTCCGGTTTCCAAAGCGACTGCGACAGGTATCACATGGAAATGGACAACCAGGCGCGCATGGCGGAAATGCGAAAAAAAGTGCAGCAACGAATGCAGGAATTTTACCGCGAGCACCCGGAAATTCCCCCGCCGCAGGATTACTCACAGAGGAATGAAAAAATGGTCAAAGACCGGTTTGTCGGCGGGGTGCGCCAACTTATCCTGATCCTTGTTGGGACCGGGGACAAAGCGGAGGCGGAAACAATCCAAAAAGAGGCTGTGGCCTTCCTGGATGATCCCCGATTGGAAACGGCTGTGGACGATGCGAAGGCGAAGGTCGCAAAAATCCAGTAATGTTGAGCCACAGATTAGCACAGATGAAACACAGATAAGAGCGTCCGCAGATTTCAGAGATTGATACAATGAGGAACGCAGGAATTCAGGAAAAGAAAAGAAAGAAGGCGCATTCCTCGTTTAACAATCTGCGAAAATCGGCGAGATCTGCGGATAAATATCTGTGTTTCATCTGTGTCCATCTGTGGCTCATTTAATAAGGAAGGCGTCAAACCTGTGTCAGCCCTCCGTCCGCAGCCAGGTCAATGCCGGTGATGAAGCTGCTATCGTCGGACGCGAGGAACAGAATCGCCGGCGCCATTTCATCAACGCGGCCCAATCGTCCCAGGGGAATCATCTGCGCGAAGTTGGCTTTCAAGGCGTCAGCTTCCTCCTTTGACTTGACCTGGCTTTCCATAATTGGCGTGTCTATCGGGCCGGGACTGAGCGTGTTGACCCGAATGCCGCGATCCTTGAAGTCAGCCGCCCAACTCCTGACGAAGGACCGCATGGCCGCTTTCGTGGCCGAGTAGGTGACGTAAAATGGAATGCCCTTAACGCTCGCGACCGACGAAACCAAAACGATGGAACCTCCATTCCTCAAAAGCGGCAACGCCTTTTGCACCGTAAAAAAGGCGCCGCGCGCGTTGATGTTGAAAGTCCTGTCGTAGTGTTCGGGCGTCACGTCTTTGGTTGTGACCATTTCCACGATGGCCGCGTTCGCAACGACGATGTCCAAAGCACCCTTCTCGGATTTGATGACTGCGTACAGATTGTCCAAATCACTCAATTTGGCCACGTCACCCTGAACCGAGGTGACGTTTTTGCCAATCTCGGCCTTTGCCTTATCCAATTCGGCCTGCCGGCGGCCGGTGATAAAGACATAAGCGCCTTCCTCCACAAATAATTTTGCGGTGGCCAGCCCGATACCGCTGTTTCCGCCTGTGATGACCGCGACTTTTCCATTTAATCTTTTCATAATGACCTCCTTCTTTCGTCGATTGATGTGTGTGTTTACCAATTGATCAGTTCAATTGTTCTGTAATATAGAACGATTGGACTATGCTGTCAAATCTGATGAAATCATCCGTCCCTTCGGGGCTTATGCAATTGCCAATCGTACCCGGCATTAAAATGCCGGGCTATTTCCGCTGATTCCTCCGGGATTTTGAGCAAGCGAAGATGAAGACGGATTAGTTTTTTTGTCCCAAAACTGTAAAAACAACGCCTTCGATGTAGAGTATTGTGCACATTTAAGGAGAAAAAATGCTGGAAAACGCAATGGACTTGCGGCAACTTGGCCGTTCTCTATGGGATTAAAGAAAATTATAGGCGCGATTGCTGTCTTGCTCGCACCCGGACTCGCAACTGCATTCGCCGGAGAGGCGGACATCAAGCTGCCCCCGCTTGAAAAAGTTTCATTTTTCGGAGGCAGTTTGAGCAGCCATACGATTCTCTATAGCGGCCTGGCGATTTGTGTCATTGGCGCGCTGTTCGGTTTTTTCCAGTATAAACAGACCTGCGCGCTTCCGGTCCACCGCGCCATGGCCGAAGTCTCGAATATCATCTGGGAAACCTGCAAAACATATCTGTTGCAACAGGGTAAATTCCTTGTCGGGCTCTGGATCCTGATTGCGCTGTGCATGATTTATTACTTCATCGGCTTGCAAAGCAAACCCATCGGCAACGTGCTTGTGATTCTCGCATGTTCCGTCGTGGGAATCATGGGCAGCGTGGCGGTTGCATTGTTTGGCATTCGCATCAATACGATCGCCAATTCCCGCTCGGCCTTTGCGTCGCTTCAGGGCGAACCCCTCAAAACCCTCTTTATTCCGCTGCGCGCAGGCATGAGCATCGGCCTCTTGCTGGTCTGCGTTGAGCTGTTTTGCATGATTTGCATCCTGGCATTTGTGCCACCGCAACTGGCCGGCCCATGCTTTATTGGATTTGCCATCGGCGAATCGCTCGGCGCGGCGGCATTGCGTATCTGCGGGGGTATTTTCACCAAGATCGCTGATATCGGAGCGGACCTGATGAAAATCGTCTTCAATCTTCCGGAAGATGATCCGAAAAATCCGGGGGTGATTGCCGATTGCACCGGTGATAATGCCGGCGATTCCGTGGGACCGACGGCGGATGGTTTTGAAACGTACGGCGTCACCAGTGTCGCGTTGATAGCGTTTTTGGCGCTGGCCCTGGCCGCCTCGCCCGACCTTGGCGGCAAATTGATTATTTGGCTTTTCGCGATTCAAAGCCTGATGGTGCTGGCGTCGCTGTTTTCATTTTACATCAATAAATTCGTCAGCAGCGCGCGTTACGCGGGCAAAAAGGATTTCAATGCCGAAGGACCGCTCACGGTGCTGGTCTGGATTACTTCCGTGGTTTCGATTGTCGTGCTTGCCATCGCCAGCAAGCTGCTGCTGGGTGATTTTTCAATGCCCGGCGCGGCGGGCGGCGCGGACCAGCCGCTGCCGAATTTGTGGTGGATCCTGGCGTGCATTACTTCCTGCGGCATCCTGGCGGCGGCGCTCATCATGGAATTCACAAAAATCTTCGTTAGCACCAACTCCCGGCACGTGAGGGAAGTCACGACAGCGTCTGAACAGGGCGGAGCGTCATTGAATATTTTGTCCGGGTTTGTGACCGGCAATTTTTCGGCGTTCTGGATGGGGCTCGTAATTTTGGGATTGATGTTCGTGGCGTATTTGCTGTCACAACAGCCGAATTTGACGGCCCTCATGCCGCCTCAATTTTCGTTTGCCGCGCCGATTTTTGCGTTCGGCCTGGTGGCGTTTGGATTTTTGGCGATGGCGCCGGTGATTATTGCCGTTGACAGTTTCGGCCCGGTGACGGACAACGCGCAATCGGTCTATGAATTGAGCCGGATCGAATCGCTTCCAAATATCAGCGCCGAAATCGAACGGGAATTCAAGTTCAAGCCCGACTTCGGCGTTGCCAAACATGAACTGGAAAAAAACGACGGCGCGGGCAACACGTTCAAAGCCACGGCCAAGCCAGTGCTGATTGGCACGGCAGTTGTGGGGGCGACGACGATGATTTTCGGCATCATTATGGTGCTCGAACAGACCTTTGGACAGGTCGTCCAGCACCTGAGCCTGGTCCAGCCGCAAATTGTTTTCGGCCTTTTGATGGGCGGCGCGGTCATCTACTGGTTTACCGGCGCAAGCACCCAGGCGGTTGTGACGGGAGCGTATCGCGCGGTCGTTTTCATCAAAGAAAATCTCAACCTGGAGAAGGAAGCCGCTTCGATCGAGGACAGTAAAAAGGTCGTTGAAATCTGCACCCGCTACGCGCAACGCGGCATGGTGAACATCTTCATCGTCGTATTTTCTTTCGCGCTCGGCCTGTCTTTCTTCAATCCCTATTTCTTCATCGGCTATCTCGTCGGCATAGCGTTTTTTGGGCTGTTCCAGGCGTTGTTCATGGTCAACGCCGGCGGCGCATGGGACAACGCCAAGAAAATCGTTGAAGTGGATTTGAAACAAAAAGGGACTGCGCTCCATGCCGCGACGGTCGTGGGTGACACCGTGGGCGATCCGTTTAAGGACACCAGCTCGGTGGCGATGAACCCGATCATCAAATTCACCACATTGTTTGGCCTTTTGGCCACGGAAATCGCGGTGACGATGACTAACGAAGAGGTGAAAATGGGGATTGGCGCCTTTTTCTTTGTCGTGGCGCTGATTTTTGTTTATCGGTCGTTTTACGGGATGCGCATTCCGCACGATAAGACGGTGGCGAAGTAGATGGAACGAGGATGGAGGATGGAGGATAGAGGATAGATCTGACGGATCTGACGGATCCGTCGGATGGGACCGGTAAGATTTCGAGGACGAGGACGATTCCCCTTTGCCCGGATCAAATAAAGCTCGAAAATCTTTTTCCAAAATCCCAAATTTAGTCATGTCCGTGATTCAGCGACAGATTCGAGTTGGGTGGCAACTGCGGGCCTTTTTTACCGAAAATGTATTTGAGCCGGGCAATTTGACGTTGAAAAATGCGTTGGCGGACGGGCAACCGCGGAAGGTGCTCGTGATTATTGAAAATTCTCTTTCGCAGGCGCGGCCCGGCCTGGAGAAGGAAATCGAGGAATATTTCTCAAAGCACCGAGAGCACTTGCAGATGGTTCGCTCCCCGGTGCCGGTGGTTGGAGGCGAGCATTCGAAGAATTCCATTCCGCTGGTCACCGAAATCCTTTCACAAATTGACCGCTATCACATTGACCGCCAGTCGTATTTGGCGGCGGTCGGCGGCGGCGCTTTGCTCGACCTGGCGGGATTTGCCGCCGCGATTGCGCATCGCGGCGTTCGGCACGTTCGGATTCCGACAACCACGCTCGCCCAGGCAGACTCGGGTGTGGGCGTCAAAAACGCCATCAACGCCTTTGGAAAAAAAAACTTCATCGGCACATTCGCGCCGCCGCACGCGATTATCAATGATTTCAAGCTTTTGGCCACGCTGCCGGCCCGGGAAAAGCGGGCAGGTTATGTTGAAGCGGTGAAGGTGGGGTGTATTCGTGACCGCGCTTTTTTTGACGATATCGAGCATGACGCGGAAAAGCTGGTGTCGTTCGAGCCGGACGCTGTGAAACGACTGATTCGGCGGTGCGCTGAGTTGCACATGATCCACATAGCGACCGGGGGCGACCCGTTCGAGAAAGGCTCGGCCCGGCCCCTTGATTTTGGACATTGGTCGGCGCATAAGCTGGAACAGATTTCCAATTTCAGAATTTCGCACGCTGAGGCTGTTGCGATCGGCATCGCGTTGGATGTCGTTTATTCGCGGCAGGCGGGGCTGCTAAAGACGCGGAGCTGCGAACGCATTTTGACTCTGCTTGAGCGGCTTGGGTTCACGCTATACGACGACGAGTTGCTCGATGCCGGGGCGAAGGGAAATTTTCGGATTCTTGACGGGCTCGAGGAATTTCGCGAGCATCTGGGCGGGAGACTGACCATAACCCTTTTGAAGGAAATCGGCCGGGCGGTCGAGGTCCACGAGATGAACTCCAGGAAGATTATGGCCGCGATTCACGAACTTCGGCAACGGACTACATGAGCCGCCTGGCTGTCATTAACGTCGTCGGCCTGACCGAAGCGCTTATCGGCGAAGCGATGCCGCGAATTGCGGGGTTTTGCCGAAGCGGCGCGCTGGCCCGCATTTCTCCCTCGTTTCCCGCGGTGACCTGCACCGCGCAATCGAATTATTTCACGGGCAAATTGCCGGCTGAACACGGCATTGTGGGCAACGGATGGTACAATCGCGAATTGGCGGAAGTCCATTTCTGGAAACAATCCAATCACCTGGTCCAAAGCGCGAAAATTTGGGACGTGTTGAAATCGGAGCACGCTAAAGCGTGTACACCGGGCGGGGGCTCGGCGAATTGTTTCTGGTGGTTCAACATGTATTCGAGTGTGGATTATTCCATCACGCCGCGGCCGATTTATCGCGCCGATGGCGGAAAGATTTTCGATATTTATTCGTGGCCGTATTCGATTCGCGTGGAGATTAAAAAGGACCTTGGGGATTTTCCATTTTTTGGTTTTTGGGGGCCGGCGGCGGGCGTCAAAACGCCGCAAGGTCCGGCCGATTGCGCGACGCGCTGGATCGCGGAATCGGCAAAATGGATTGAGAAAAAATTTTCGCCCGGGCTGAACCTGATTTATTTGCCGCATTTGGACTATAATTTGCAACGGCATGGGCCGTTTGCCCGCGGCGCGTCCGGTCAAATCAATCCGGTGATTGTTCCGGATTTGAACGCGATTGATTCCATTGTTGGCGACCTGATTGATTTTTTCCGCGGGCGCGATGTTCGCATCGTTTTGCTGTCGGAATATGGGATTACGAACGTGGATACGCCGGTTCATCTGAACCGAATTTTTCGCAGGCACGGCTGGCTGACGGTGAAGGATGAATTGGGCCTTGAGATTTTGGATGCCGGCGCCAGCAGGGTTTTTGCGGTGGCGGACCACCAGGTTGCGCACATCTATTTGAATGACCGTTCGCTGGAAAAGCCCGTGCGCGATGTCCTGGAAAAAACTTCGGGAATTGACGGCGTCCTGGGCAGCGCTGAGAAAACGGCGGCGGGCGCTGGCCATACGCGCGCGGGGGATTTGATTGCCGTGGCGGCCGGGAACGCGTGGTTCACGTACTATTACTGGGACGACGACGCGCGCGCGCCGGATTTTGCCCGGACGGTGGACATTCACCGCAAGCCGGGCTACGATCCGGTCGAGCTTTTTATAGATCCCGGGATTTCGATGCCGGGATTGAGAATTGCGCGGCGATTACTGCAAAGGAAGCTCGGTTTTCGGATGCTAATGGATTTGGTTCCGCTGGATGGGAGCCTTGTTAAGGGTTCGCATGGGCGGCGGCCGGTTGACCGAAAGGATTGGCCGATTATTGTCTGTGAAAAGCCGGAATTTTTAGGAGCAAAAGAAGTGGAATCCACGGAGGTTTTTCGGGTATTGCGGCGGCATTTTGAGTAGACGTCAGGGATTCCGATGGATCTGCTTTACGGCATTAAACAGGGTACGATTTGGCGGCTATGGCGGCGGTAAATTTTGAAGTCCGCGTCGGTTGTTAGCAGCAACGGATCCGGCAGGATTTCGCTCATGCGCACAAGGCAGGCATCAGCGAGGCTCATGGGCACGTCAGCATATTTGTCCATCAAGTCGAGTACCGCTTCGAGTTGCCCGCCTAAATCAAACGCAAGGGTCAATACTTCATTCCGCAACAATTCCTTTATTCCGGGCACACCTCGCTTGCCTAGCAAATGGAAAGTTTCGGCAAGGACCACTTCGCACGTCAGCCATGGCCAAGGCAGGCCGTCAGCCTTTGCCGCGATCCAGCGATGATGCTGGTCGTCACGGCTCAAAAGCGCTGCGAGAGCGGAGCTATCGGCGATGAGGTTTTGCGGCACGAATTAACCCAGGCAGGTATTTCTTTTTATTGCTGGAAAGATCCGCAGGCAATCCGCCAATCGAGCCAATTAAATTTCCAATCATTTGCCCCATCGTGCGCTGCTTTCCGGACCGGTTACGTTGCCGGCTGAGACGCTCACGCACCACGTCGGATTTTGAGACGTGGCGCGATTGCGATTCGCGCTCGATCTCAGCAACGAGGGTTTCAGGCAGCCGAACAGTCAAACTCTTCATGGTTCAATTGTATGACAGATGCGCCACAGATGCAAGACGCACGTCGAAATCGCCATGCACCGGGCTGAAACCGCGGTGCTATGGAGATCGGACTAGGGTATGGGCACGAGGTCGCCCTCTGAGCCGCCGTTGTAAGAGGGCGGCGCGTCAGAAGGATCGGCGCCCCAGGTTGTGTTTGGCGTCGTGCTCAGAGTGTAATCCATCGTTCCATTGTGCTTGATATCGGAAAAGCGGAGCCAGGGTTTTGTCCACGGCTGGCCATTGACTGTCAGGCTTTGCACAAAGGGCGAATCTTTGCCGGCGCCGGTGGCGGTGATGGTGATGTCGCCGGTTTGCGTATGGATAACCGCTTTTGGGAAGAGCGGGCTTCCCAGCACCAGGATGTCCGAGCCCGGCAATTCGGGGTACATGCCGAGGGCGGCAAAGAGGTACCATGAAGACATTTCGCCCAAATCATCGTTGCCTGCGTAGCCGATGGGATTGCCTGAGTACAGTTCATTCATTGCGCGGCGGACGACGGACTGGGTTTTGTAAGGCGCGCCCCAGAAATCATAAATCCATGGCGTCTCCAGGCACGGTTCATTGCCCAGCCAGGCCATCGCGGCGTCCGGGCCGCGGTCGCCCACATTCAGTTTGGTGAAAAAATCGTCGAGCCGTTTCACAGCGGTGTCCTGGCCGCCCATGGCCTCGGCGAGCCCTTTGTAATTGAACGGGACCATCCAAAGATATTGACCGGCTGTGCCTTCCACGTAAACAGTCCCGGCGTGATCGTAAGAGCCGACGTTATTTGTGAAGCCTGGCGCCCATTCGCCATTACGGCGTTTCAATTGAATGTAACCGGTGTCGGGATTGTAAAGGTTGTGCCAGTTCTGGGCGTGTTGGAGGAGCAATTGGGCGTCAGCGGGGTCGTGGAGCGCGGCTGCGAGTTCAGCGAGGGCAAAGTCAGCGGAGTCGTATTCCAGGGTCATGGAAACGGGGCCGTAACCACCCTGCTCGCCGTGTTCGGGAACGTAGCCGAGCTTGATGTAATCGGCCAGGCCGTCGCGTTCGTGGGTTCTCGATCGCGGCGCATACACGGCGGGATTGGTGGCGGCGTTGAGGAGGCCGGCGAGGGCGGCGTCTGTGTCAAAATTGGTTGCGCCGAAGGCATAAAAATCCGCGATGATGGGCGCGGCGGGGTCTCCCATCATGACGCCGCTATCTTCGGTGGTGACGCCCCAGCGCGGAAATGCGCCGCCCTGCTGATAGTCGTTGAGGAGGGATTCGGCCATGTCGGAGGCTTCTTTTGGGGCGAGCATTGCAATGAATTGGGCTTCGCTGCGGTAGATGTCCCAGCCTGAGAAGTTGGCGTATTGAACGCGGCCGGCCGTATTGTGGACTTGTCCGTCATAGCCCATGTAATCGCCGTTGGCATCGGAGCAAGCCGTGGGGCCGATGAAGGCGTGATAGAGCATGGAATAAAACGTTTTCATGTCATTGGTCGTTCCGCCGCTGACCTGGATTTTGTTGAGCCAGGCATTCCAGTTATCGCTCGCGGCCTGGACGGCGTTGTCAAAGTCACTGGACGCAAAATGGGAAACGGGGCTTTCGGCTTCGATGTTGGCGCGGGCGTTGGCGATGCTGACGTAGGAAATGGCAACCTTGGCCATGACGGTTGGAGTTTGGGATGTATCAAAGCTCAGAAACGCGCCGGAGGCGGTATCGCTGCCGTTGGTGCTGTTGGGGGCGTACGCGGCGCCGCTCCAGGTGCCGTAGCCGGAAAAGGGTTTGTCGAAGACGGCACAGAAGTAGATGGTCCGCTTGTCGCGCTCCCGGCTTCTGCCCTGGCAAAAATAACCGCCGATGGACCATCCGCTGATTTCGCGCGCATCCGGGTTGATGAAAATGGAGGAATCGTCCGGGCGATTGACGTCGCTTGCGGCGTTGACGGCGAGGGTCGCGGTTTTGCCGGCGGGAAACGTGAAGCGGCCGAACCCCGTGCGGGTTGTGGCGGTGAGTTCGACTTTGATGCCGTTGTCTAGGGCAACGGCGTAGTAGCCGGGTTTGGCGGTTTCGTTGGCGTGGGAGAAAGTGGTGGCAAAGGCCACGCGGCTGCCATTGGGCGGTTCGCCGGCCCCCAGGATGGGCATGAAGGAGAAGTTGCCGCCGTCGGGGCAGCCTGCGCCGCTCAAATGGTCGAGGCTGAATCCGGAAATCTGGGTGTCATAGTAGGCATAACCGCCGGGCTTGGTGCCTGCGCCGGTGTCCGGGCTCCATTGGATCATGCCGAAGGGGGCGACAGCGCCGGGGAAAAGATTATTGTCGCCTGCGGGTACGTCTGGAAAAGCTCCTGTACCGCACATGGGGCTGGCGTACTGAACGAGGTCCTCGATGGCGTGGCTGGTCGGCGCGGCGGACATTGAAGATGTGGGCTTGGGCGAAGTGGTGGAACAGGAAGTGGCGACGAGGGCCAGGACGCCCGCCGACAAGAGCGACGTTTTAGCGATTTTCATGAGTAGGAAATTTGACTACAACGCGGACTGATTTCAATATAATTCTCGGGGCCAGGAAAGGAAAGGGAAGGAAACATACGACATCCACGACCTATAGGGTTTATAGGACGCGCACTTGTGGCGGCCCGCCTGTCTCGCTGTGTGAGACTACGCGGTAAACGGATTTTCCTGGACTACCTAATGTGCTCCTTCGCCCGTGCCAGTCTGGCTGCGGATCAATGCTCCAAAATAAAGCGCGATGAGGCACAGAATGGCGAACCGAGCGACCCAGGGATCATTAAAAACAGCTAAAATTGGTGTCATAACCTTACTCCTTTGTTTCCAAACATAGAATAAGCCCTATTCGGATTTAAGCAAGCGGCAGGACGTTGAAATGTTGAAGCGAGACGGCGCTCGTTACGTGATGATCGTGAACGAGAACCTTTCCACGTCCGCTCCCTGTTTTCCGCGTTTTCGCCGCGCGCCCAAACGCGTGGAATTGATTTCACCCTACACACGGCAGGCTGAACCACTCGAAGGGCGAACAAACCTGGCTGGCGCCCGGGACCGGCGTGCTGTTGACTAGAGGATGAGAAGTGATGGGGAAAATCGAGAGCGTGGGAGTAGTTGGAAAACATCGAACATTGAACATCGAACACTGAACGCCGAACAACGGGTGGGGAGCGTGAGATGGTCACAATTCGAGGCGGCGGCGAAGCCGCCAGTGTACACTTCAACACTTGGTATGCCGGCAACAACCTGAAAAGCAATTAGCAATGAATACTACAATACCAGGAACCGACCCCTTAGCCGCGTTTCGCCACGCGGAGGCCGATCGGTTCGGGGGCATGGGCGAACGAGATCATTCCATTTTTTGCGGTTGCGCCGAGGAAGGGGTCGTTGGTGATGAGGATATTGCCGTCCACGTCCAGGTGGTCGGTTAGTTCGGCCAAATGGGCGGCGGCGGTGATGAGGACGCTCGTTTCGATCATGCAGCCGAGCATGGTTTTCAATCCGGCTTTGCGGGCGGCCTGCAATGTATCATGGGCCATGCTCAGTCCCCCGGTCTTGACGAGTTTCACGTTTACGCCGTGGAAGCATTCGGCGCAGAAGGGGATGTCCTTTACGGAATGGCAGGATTCATCCCCGTACAGAGGCAGGGGCGAACGCTCTTTGAGCCAGATAAAATCTTCGCGGCTTGCGGTGCGGGGGAGCGGTTGCTCCACGTATTGGATATGGCCGTCGGCCGCGAGCCATTCGAGCATTTCGAGGGCATGTTCTTTGGTCTTCCAGCCTTCATTGGCATCGGCGCGGACGGGTTTAGTCGGGGCGATGGAGCGGACCGCCGCCAGATTCTCGCGGTCACGGGGATCGCCGGTTTTGAGCTTGAGGACCGGATAATGCGCGGCGGCGAGGACTTTTTCACGGATGACTTCCGGCGTATCGAGGCCAATGGTGAAGGAGGTGACGTGATGGTTTTCGCGAAAGCCCAGATTGTAATAATCGTAGATGGCTTTGCCGGCGCGCTTGGCGGCGCCATCCACGAGGGCGGTGTTGATGCCGCAACGGGCGGCGGAGGGGACGGGCGCAAACGTTTCGAGGCGGGCCATGCTGCCGGGGATGTCGTCGAACGAGAATTCGCTGACATTCAGCCGCTGGTAGAATTCGAGGACGGCGGCGGGCGTTTCTTTATAGGTAGCCGCAGGAGCAGCTTCGCCGCGGCCGATGACGCCGTCATTGTCAGTCAGTTCAACAATGACAACCTCATTCATTTTTGAGCCCTGGCCCCCGGCGATTTTCCATTTGTGGGCCAGTTGCAATTGGAACGTGTGTAGTTTGAGTTTCATTGAGTTTCGGTTTTTGATTTGATGCGATGCGGCGGTTGTTGTCGTCGCATCAAGGGTTGGTTGTGGCGGCCTGGATCATGTCCTCGCCGATGGCGCGTTCGAGTCTTGCGCGGGCCGTATCGTAATCGTGAAGGGCCTGGACGTTGGTGGCGCGGGCCTGGGTAAGGGACGTTTCGGCGTCCAGGACGTCGAGTTGGGTGCCGGTGCCGGCGTCGAATCGGGCGCGCGCTTCGCGCAGGGCTTCTTCGGCTTCGGCCAGGACAGTTTTTTGCGAATCGAGGACTTCCTTAGCTTCGACAAAATCAGAATAAGCGGTGCGGACCTGAAGTTCGATTTGACGGGTTTCATCCGTGAGATCGTTTCTGGACTTATCGTAATCGGCGCGGGCCTGGATGACTTTGCCGCGCGTCAGGAGGCCGTCGAAGATGTCCCAATTGACCTGGGCGCCGAGATTGTAACCGTGAAAATTCTGTTCCAGGGACAGCGGCGGTGTGTATGGCTGGAACGCGTATTGAGCATTAAACCAACTGTAGCCCGCGAAAACCTGCACCTGGGGTTTATAGCCGGAGCGGGCGTTGACGATATTGAGTTGCTGCAAGTCCTGTGTTTTTCGGCGGGCGACGAGTTCGGAGCGGAATTGGATGGCGTGCTCGATGGCGGAGGGCAGGTCCACCTGATAGGGCGCGGAGTCGAGCTTGTCGCTGAATTGCATGGGGATGTCTTCCCAGATGTCGCGCGGGAGGTTATAGCCAAGGAGATTGGATAAATCATTTTTGGCGATGCGGTAACTGTTACGGGCCTGGATGAGGAGGGGACGTTCGTTGGCCAGTTGCACCTCGGCGCGCAGGACGTTGAATTCGGGGACAGTGCCGGCCTTGTAACGGCGTTGCTGGTCGTCCAGTTCGTTTTGCAGCAATTTGACGGATGCTTCATGGACGGTGATTTGCTCGCGGGCGAGCAGGGCGTCGTAATAGGCGGTGCGGGTGTCGAGAAGCGTGTCCTGAACGACGGTTTGATATTCCGCCATGGCCTGTTCTTTGGTGAGGCGCGCGGCTTTGATGGCGGCAATCAGTTTGCCGCCGCTGTAGATGGTTTGGACCAGTTGAAAGCCGGCATTCCAGGATTCGTGCGTCTGCTGAAAATCTCCGGGAATTGGAATGGTTTCAATGGCGCTTGGTTCGGTGTTTTTATACTGGCCGCTGGCGGTGAGTTGCGGGAGAGCCACGGCGCGTGTTTGCACGACGAGGCCGGAGGATGCGGTGAGATCGTTTTGGGCTTTGAGGATGGTCGCGTTTTGCTCGAGCGCCAGGTTCATGGCGTCGAACACCGAGAGCGGATGCGTCATCCAATCAGGCAGATTTGTGCTGGTGGTTTGGGAAAAAATGTTCCTTTCAAAACCAAAAAGCAGCAGCGCGGCTAAACCGATCAGCCGGAAAAAACTCTTCATCGGAAGATAATGCCAGAACCATGGCTGTGGGCAAAACCAATTTATGGTTTGCGCGGGCTGTTTTGGGCTACCGAGGCGCGGAAGATGCAAAGCAACGAAGATGGAAGATCGAGGACAGAAGATGGATACTGGCCTGAGTCCATCCTCAATCTTCCCTGCGTATCGCTCGTGAACCATCCAGGCGTAAGTGGCAAGTTTCGGCGTTTCATTGAGATTTTCGAGCGGGCTTGTGACATAAGTTATTGTTTTGCAAATTGTTATTGTAGTACTTGCGCGGCGGTTTCGGCATAAGAGATGCTGACTTTTGGTCGAACAGGTCAGAATCGCGGATGAGAATTTGTACTAAAACAATATGTCGCAGTGCGAAGGAGGCTTTCACCCTGGTGGAGGTCTTGATCGCCTTTTCGATTGCGGTGATGGTGCTGACGGGCGTCTTTTTTGCGTACTCGCAGGCGAACCGGCTGGCCGAATTCAGTTCGATGTCGCTGGCGGCGCAATCGTACGCATCGCAGGGCATTGAGGAGATGCGGTCTTTCCAGTGGGACCAGGAGGCGGTCACGAATGGCATCGGATTGCAGGCGACGAACAGCTCGACGGCTCTGATATGGCCGCCGAAATCGGACAGCCTGGACGTGCCGCAAACGGGAAACTATCTCTATGCGACCAATTACGATTACGAGTTTACCAACGAGTCGAGCCCGCCACTTTGGGAATTGAAATCGGTCGTTGTCTGGACATTTCCGCTGACGCATAAATTGTACACGAACACAGTTATAACATTGAGAGCTCCTGACGAATGAAAATGAAAACGGCAATTGCTGAGGTTCCAGTAACAGCGACACGCGCCAAAAGCGCGGTTCCTGCCGGTATTTCCCGGAAGGTGGCCGGATTTACAGTGGTGGAAATGATGCTGGTGGCGCTGCTTTTTGCCTGGCTGGTGATCGGGTTGGTCTCAGCCCAAATTTATGGGATGCGTGTTTACACGCTGGCGGCCACAAAGCTGGTGGCAACGTCCGGGGCGCGGCAGGTGATAGTCAGCCTGCGCAACCAGATCCAGGAAGCCAATACGATTTACATCGGAAATTGTTCTGGTGATTGGCAGACTTACGTGGACATCACCAATGGAACCCAGCAGGGCAACGCTGTAGAAATCTATGAGACAACCAATATGGCGGATTATTTGATTTGCTACCTGGATACAACCACTTCGACGAACCGGCTGATGCTTTACAACAGCGTCATGAACACCACCAACGATTTGTGCGATTACATTACCAATACGCTGGTCTTCGACGCGGAGGATGGGTACGGGAATATTTTGACGAACAACCAGAACAATCGGGTGATCGGAATCACCATGCAAATGTCGGAGTGGGAATATCCGATTGCCCGCATAGGCGGCACGAATTTCAATCACTTCGATTTTTATCAACTACGGGCCAAGGCAACGCGGCGGGCAATTGATTAAGGTGACAAACGTGGACCTGGATTGAGTATGAAAATCTCTTCAAATCGGGCTCAAAAAAAGAAGGACGCGTATATATTGGTCGTCACGCTGGCGTTTCTGGTTGTGCTTCTGATCGTGCTGGGCAGCACGATGGGGTGGATGGTTTCCAACTCGACGATGACGGCGCGGAATAATCAATTTGTATCGAGCGGATATGCGGCGGAATCAGCCACTGAAAAAGTGCTGGGCCAAATGGAAAGCGACTGGCTGGCGGACACCTTGAACTCGAATGGTTCGAGCTATGCCACGCTCATCCCGACCAATATGACGGATTGGCCGGTGCACTATGTTTTCAGCGACACCAATGGCGTCACGAACCAGATATCGGTGAATATGGGCCAGAAATCAGCGACCTGGCAGCCGCTTCCTTCACCCTACTCAGGGTTGAAGGCGTACGTCCAGCCTGTAACGGTCACGGCCACGGCCACACCGACTGGCCAGCGGTACAACGTTGCGGCCACCGTCAGCCAGGTGTTTGACATCTCCAGCGTCCCGATTTTTCAGTTTTTGATTTTCTATAACATGAACCTGGAATTCTGCGCGGCCGACACGATGAACATCAATGGCCCGGTATTTTCAAACGAAGGGCTTTGGACCGGAGCACCCACGATCACATTTAATTCGACCGTTTGGGCCGTGCAATCAGCGGTCAATGGGTCGAGCGATCCATTCGTTTCTTATACGGGCAACGGCGCTTCAAAATACTCGATTAGGGGCCAGCCGGTTTCGGGAGTGAACCACATTACGATGCCGATAGCCGGCACGAATGATAATCCGAGCGCTGTGGAAGCCATTCTCCAATGGCCGCCGTCAAGCTATGCGCTGGGCAGCTCGGCGGCTTATACTACGGATGGCGAGACTTATATGCCGAATTGGGCCGACTTGATTATCTCAAACTCAGCCAGCGGGATGATGACGACGAACCCGTATCCGATCGGGACAAATTTCTTCGTTTATTACCAGGATCAGTATTACCAGTCCACGGCGTACAATAACAACACAAACAATTGGGCCTCTGCGATTATCTGGATGACCAATGATTTTTACATTGTTTCAAACGTGACCAAACACGCGATGGTTGCGGGATTTACCAACTATGTGCCGTCGTGCAATTGGACAAACTCAGGGACCAATTTTGTTGTTTGGTACGCGGGCTATTCGTTTTTGACCAACGTCCTCTTTTACGATTGGCGTGAAGGGTGGAACGGCGGAAACGGATACGGTGGCAAAGGAAAATCCGTCTATGCGGTTCAATTTGATGTTTCGAAATTCAACATCTGGCAGACCAATACTGCGGTCAACGGGGGTGGAATTTTCAACAACCTGTGCAATAGTCACAACAGCCATCCTATTGGCAAAGTGTATATTTGGAACAGCGTTCCTTTGACGGTTACGAACCTTCCTGCGGTGCGGATCGTTAATGGGAGCAAGCTCCCTGACAGTTATGGTTTAAGCATTGCGACGGCGCAGCCGCTTTATGTCTGGGGCAATTTCAACACAACGGAGGGCGGCGCCTCCGACGCCGCAACCCTGGGCGATGTGGCGGATTCATGGCCGGCGTCATTCCTGGCGGATGCGATTACCGTTCTTTCAAGCAGTTGGAGTGACACCACCACCAGTAAAGCACCCAACTCCAGTTCGAGCGATACGGTGAACGCTGCCTGTTTGGAGGGGATCGTTCCCTCGAATTCGAGTGTTACCAGCACTGACAACGCGAATTACAGCGGCGGCGTCGAGAACTTTCTCCGATTGTTGGAGAACTGGTCAGGGAACGACGTTTATTACAATGGTTCCATCGTGGTGATGTTCCCGAGCCAATATGCAACCAACCGGTGGCTGCAAACCGGAAATTATTACGATGCGGCGACCCGTGAATGGTCATTTGATACAAATTTCGAAACTGAAGCCGGACTCCCTCCATTTACGCCCCAGATGAAGACGACCTTCCGCAGCACATGGACGGCAAATTGACGGAAACGCAAACGTTTTAACCAACAACCAGAACAACCGGATGATCAACATCACGATGCAATGCTCAGAATTGGGAATATCCGATTGCGCGCACGGGCGGCGCCGATTTCAATCGCTTCGATTTTTATCAGCCCGGGACCAGGGCGACGCGGCGGGCAGTCGGACGGCAAAGTAATTGCTTATAAGCTAAACCGGATGAACGAGTTATGAAAGTGTCTTCAAATCAGACACAGAAAAAGAAAGACGCGTATATACTGCTGGTCACACTGGCGTTTTTGGTCGTGGTACTGGTCGTGCTTGGAAGCACAATGGATTGGCTTGTGTCCAATTCGACCATGACCGCGCGGAACAATCAATTCGTGGCGAGCGAATACGCGGCGGAAGCGTCCACGGAAAAAGTGCTTGGCCAAATGGAAAGCGACTGGCTCGCGGGAGTTTTGGGCACCAACGGTACGATCTATGGAAAGCTCATTCCGACCAATATGATGGATTGGCCGGTGCAATATGTCTTCAGCGACACCAATGGTGTTACGAACCAAATATCGGTTGACATGGGGGCGGAAGGAGGGACCTTGGAGGCGCTTCCGGCGCCCTACATAGGGCTTAAGGCGTACATCACGCCCGTGACGGTCACGGCCACGGCTACGCCCCGCGGGCAGCGATACACGGTTCCGGCTACGGTCAGCCAGATTTTTAACCTCTCCAGTGTTCCGATCTTTCAGTATTTGATTTTCTATAACCTGAACCTGGAAATCGATCCGGGTGCAACGATGAACATCAATGGCCCGGTATTCTCGAACGCGGGACTTTGGAGCGGATCAACCGCGCTGACCTTTAATTCGACCGTTTGGGCGGTGCAATCCGTAGTCAATGGCTCCGCCGATCCCTTTGTTTCTTATACGGGCACTGGCGATTCGACGTACACGGTACGAGGACAGCCGGTGTCAGGCGCCAACCACGTGACAATGCCGGTAGCCGGCACGAATGACAATCCGAGCGTCGTGGAAGCTATTCTCCAATGGCCGCCATCTGCGTACGCGCTGGGCAGCGCCGCGGCTTATACCAGAGCCGGAGAGACTTATCTGGCGAATTATGCCGACCTGATTATATCGAACGCGGCAAGCGGAATGAGCGCGACGACCCCGGTTGGGACAAATTTCTTCGTTTATTACCAGGACCCGTATTACCAATCGACGGTGTACAATACCAACGCAAATAATTTGGCCTCATCGATTATCTGGATGACGAATGATTTTTACATCGTTTCAAACGTGACGAGGCACCAGCTGGTTTCGGGATTTACCAATTATGTGCCGGCGTCCCGTTGGACGAACTCAACGGGGACCAATGTTATTTGGTACGCCGGCTATTCGTTTTTGACAAATGTCCTCTTTTACGATTGGCGTGAAGGGTGGAATGGCGGGAGCGGATACGGGGGCGTAGGAAAATCCGTCTGGGCGGTTCAATTTGATGTTTCGAAATTTAACATCTGGCAGACCAATACCGGCATTAACGGGGGTGGAAATTTCGACGAGCTTTGCAACCTTCACAACAACCATCCCATTGGCAAGGTGTACATTTACAACAGCGTTCCCTTGACGGTTACGAACCTTCCCGCGGTGCGGGTTATTAATGGCAGCCAGCTCCCTGACAGTTATGGCTTAAGCATTGCCACGCCAATGCCGCTTTATGTCAAGGGTGATTTCAACACGACGGAGGGCGGCGCCTCCGACGCTGGGATCCAGGGTGATGTGGTGGATTCATGGCCGGCGTCATTCCTGGCGGATGCCATCACCATTCTTTCAAGCAGTTGGAGTGACAGTGATACCGGTAAATTGCCCACTCCCAGTACGACTACGATTAACGCTGCCTGCTTGGAGGGAATTGTTCCATCGAGCTCGAGCGTGGGCACTACTGACGATACTCAATACAGCGGCGGCGTTGAGAATTTTCTCAGGTTGTTGGAGAGCTGGGGCAGCCTGTATTACAACGGTTCCATCGTGGTGATGTTCCCAAGCCAATATGCGACCAATCGCTGGCTGGAAACGGGCAATTATTACAACGCGCCGAATCGTTATTGGACATTCGACACGAATTTCACGACGGAAGCCGGTCTCCCGCCATTCACTCCGACGATGTTGACGACTTCCCGCGCCACATGGACGGCCAAGTGATGGCGCTTTTTTTAGATTGCTTATTTCCGCGGATTTGTTCAACTGAGGATAACTCTGCCGGTCAGTTGTGGCTTTTTCCCCCGCCGGCAGGGGTATGGGATCGTGGGTGACGGTGCTGCGCAGGATGACCGTTTCAGGCAAATGGGTTATGGCGGGAATGGCCCAAACATGTATAATTTGGCAGTTGACAAAATGCCTCTAACCATTGACTTTAGCCTAACTGGAAGTCCAGTTCAGCGGGTATTATGATTTCTAACGAAAGACCATCACCATTTGGGGGACGGCGGCAGTATAGCCAGCCGCCGCGACCACCGGTTCAGGAAGATACGTTAAAGACCGACAAGGTTCAGATTGAGCGGAAGATGTTTTTGTTCTCGCTTAAGGAGAATCCCCGTGGCCGGTTTCTGCGAATCACCGAAGACGTCAACGGCCGGCGCGACAATATTATCATCCCTGCCACAGGCCTCGAAGAATTCAAAAGGATATTCGACGACATGGTCAAGGCAGCGAATGAGAATCCTCCGCCGAAGCCGGAGTAAGCCAGTGGGACGGGCTTCCAGCCTGTCCTGTCCGATTCGCCGGCAAAGCGTGGGCCACTTGACAGGCAAGATGCCTGTCCCGTTACTTTTGCAGACAGGATCCCTTTCCGACTACGTTTTCAGAAGTCCCTTTAAGCGCTTTTTGATTTTCTTGGTTTGACCCGTTTGGCGTCACCCCAAAGGCCTTCCAAATCGTAATGTTCACGCACGTCGGCGCGCATGATGTGGACGATGACGTCGAAAAAGTCGAGGGCAATCCATGCGCCTTGCGTGGAGCCGTCGGTGCGGACGGGCCGCAGGTCGTGGTCGTCGCGGAGTTTGCCGGTGATTTCCTCCACGATGGCGCGCAGGTGGGGTTCGCTCGTGCCGGAAGCAATGACAAAATAGTCGGTCACGGACGATAATTCGCGCACGTCCAGGACGACGATATCTTCGGCTTTCTTGTTGTCCGCAAACTCGCGGCAAAGCAGGGCCATCTCTTTTGAGTCCATAATTAATTGCCAATGCTAATTTAACAGAGTCCCCGGTACGGCGTCCAGAGGTCCGGAGTCGTTGTGGGTTAAATATTGGTTAAAAGCGTTAAATCGGACCATGAGGATAAGGATCTGAACGAGTCTGGTCAGCGGTACGCGCCCGCTTCATGAATGGCGTCCGCCACAAAGGGAGGCAGGAGGTTTTCGACGGGCAGGCGCGCTTTGATGCGGGCGCGGATTTCCTGGGATGAAATTTCCAGGGGGAAACCTTTGAGGGTCCGGCCGCGAAATGGTTTTGGGAACTCAGGCGGGGGCTGGCCGGGCCGGGGCACGGCGGCAAATTCGATGAGTTTGGCCAATTCATCCGCGTTGTGCCAGCCGTTCAAAGTCGGTGCGTTGTCTGCGCCAATGAGCCAAAACAAGCGGACCCGGGGAAACTGGTTCGCGTACTGGCGCACGGTTTCAATGGACCAGGAAACGCCACCCCTGCGGATTTCCTGTTCGTCAATTTCGCAATCTGTGCGGCCGGCAAGGGCCAGGCGAAGCCATCGCAGCCGAAGTTCGGCGGGGGCGATTTCGTTGTTTTGTTTGAATGGCGAGCGGGCGGCGGGGATAAAGAATATTTTATCCAATTGCAGTTCCTCAAGTGCGGCGCGGGCGACGAGGAGATGGCCGAGATGAACCGGGTTGAAAGCGCCGCCGAATAGGCCGAGACGTTGCACGGGGGAAGTTTAAGGAAAAAGGAAAAAGGAAAAAGGAAAAAGGGACACGCGGGAGAGGTGAAATGCTGTTGGCTGTCTTCCATTCCACCGACCCCAAAAATGAAATAAAAAAATTTCTGTCCCTAAATCCCCGCGCCAGCATTGAACTTTTTTGGGGTTCCAAATCTAGTTCTTGTACTCCGCCGTACATCTGAGAAATTTGAACCGTATCAAAGTCGAAATATGGAAACCCAAACCAGAGTGGCACAGCGCAACCCCAAGGAGGCCCAGGTATTGGGCCGGAGTGGGAACTGCTTGCCCCAACGAACTCCATTCCGCCCACTTCAACGTTTCAACATGCACGAAGTGCAATTGTCCCCACGTTCCGCCTTGATGGGGGGACAATTAGCCCCGACGCTTTCAAAAACCCATATTTTCTACATGTCTTTTACGCCGATGGCATTGGCGTGGCTGTTTTTTTCGGCGATTCGGCGCATTTTTGGTGAAAAAACCGTGTTTAAAACCCGCTTTTTTGATCATCCAAAGGGACAATTCCTCTTTCGCCATCGGGGTAAAAGATGGCTGAATTCAGTTCCACCAAAAGCAGCGACGAACCTTAAAAAGTTGGATTCCGGGGGCAATTAGGAGCATACTTGAGCGATGGACCATTTGTCGGAATTAGAAAGCCAGAGTGTTTATATATTACGGGAGGCTTACAATAAATTCCAAAACCTGGCGATGCTCTGGAGCATTGGCAAGGATTCGACGGTATTGCTGTGGCTGGCGCGGAAGGCTTTTTTGGGGCATGTTCCGTTTCCGCTGGTGCACGTGGATACCACGTACAAAATTCCTTCGATGATTGAGTACAGGGATCGTCTTTGCCAGGAGTGGAAGCTGAAACTGGTTGTTGGCAAAAATGAGGAGGCGATTAGGAGCGGGGCGACCTGGCCCAACGGCAAAACCACGCGCGTGGAGTGCTGTGGCGCATTGAAGAAGGATGCCTTGCAGGAAGTTCTGCGCAAACATCATTTTACGGGCGTTATTGTGGGAGTGCGCCGCGATGAGGAGCCGACGCGGGCCAAGGAGCGTTATTTCAGCCCGCGTGACAAAAACATGGAATGGAACGTGGAGGACCAGCCGCCGGAATTGTGGGACCAGTTTAAAACCGAGTTTGAACCGGGCGCGCACGTTCGGATTCATCCGCTGCTTCATTGGACGGAACTGAATGTGTGGGAATATATCGAGCGTGAGAATATTCCGGTGATTCCGCTTTATTTTGCCAATGGAAATGGCGAGCGTTATCGCAGCCTGGGCTGCCTGCCGTGCACGTTTCCGATCAAGTCCAACGCAAAAACGGTTTCGGAAATTGTTGCCGAGCTGCGCAATACGAAGGTTCCCGAGCGTTCGGGCCGCGCGCAGGACAAGGAGAGTGAGGGGGCGTTTGAGAAGCTGCGGCGTGACGGATATATGTGAGAGTTGTGAATCAGTGAGTGCCATGAGTGCCAAAGACGCAGGGGGATACAGGCGGATACGAAGATGGAAGATAGATGCAGGCTCGGAGTTTCCATCCTCTATTCTCAATCCTCCATCCTCGCCGCGCCGACTCTCTGGTGAAATAATGCTATGAATGTTGCAGAAACAGAAACACTTAAGATTGTGGCAGTTGGGCACGTGGACCACGGGAAGTCCACGTTTGTGGGGAGATTGATGCATGACACCGGTTCGCTGCCCGACGGGAAGCTGGAACAGCTCGAGAAGGTGGCGGCCAGTCGCGGCACGCCGTTCGAATGGGCGAATTTGATGGACGCTCTTCAGGCGGAGCGGGACCAGAACGTCACGATTGATACGACGCAAATCTGGTTTCGCACGCAGAAACGGCAGTACGTGATCATTGACGCGCCCGGTCACAAGGAGTTTCTCAAGAATATGGTCACGGGGGCATCGGGAGCGCATGCGGCCCTGCTGCTGATTGACGCGCTGGAGGGCATCCAGGAAAACACGCGCCGTCATGGCTACCTGTTAAGCCTTCTGGGTATCCGGCAGGTGGCGGTGCTCGTCAACAAAATGGATCTGGCCAATTACAGCCAGAAGAAATTTGAGAGGATCGAAACCGATTTCCGCAAGTGGCTTGTGAATGTCCAGGTAGTCCCGCACATTTTTATTCCTATCGCGGCCAAACACGGCGAAAACATCGCCACGCGCAGTCCGAATATGCCGTGGTGGGAAGGGCCGACGGCGGTCGAGGCGCTGGATGAATTCGAGGCGCCAGAGCGGCACGACGGCCAGCCGCTGCGTTTCCCGATTCAGGATGTATATCGGTTTGACGAGCGCCGGATTTTGGCGGGGCGCATCGAAGCCGGGGCGATCAAAGTGGGCGATCGGATTGTCTTTTCGCCGAGCAACAAAGTCAGCACGGTAAAGACGATTGAACGGTGGAATGCCCCGCAAAGCGCCGTGGCGGAAGCGGGCGAATCCATTGGCATCACCCTGACGGACCCCATTTTTATCGAACGCGGAACAATTGCCGCTCCGGAGACAGCGCCGCCTTATGAATTGACGAAGTTCAAGGCCCGGGTGTTTTGGCTGGGAAAGAATCCATTTATCAAGGGCAGGAAATACAAACTCAAGCTCACAACGCAGGAAGTGGATTGCGAAATTGACGACATTGAGCGCGTGATTGAAGCGTCGACGCTGGCGGTGGTTACCCGGGGACGGGAGGAGAATTTTGTGGGCCGGTATGAGGTCGGTGAATTGACGCTGCGGACGCGAAAGCCGGTGGCATTTGACGCGGTCACGGAAATTGTTCCGACGGGCCGTTTTGTGATTGTGGACGGCTTGGAGGTTTGCGGCGGGGGCGTCATATTGGACGACAATTATCCGCGGCACACTCACGACGCGCACCGCAAAAGCAGCGACCTTTATTGGAGCCGGGGCAAAGTCACGGCGGGGCAGCGGGAACTGCGCAACGGCCATTGCGGCTGCGTGATATGGTTTACAGGGCTGTCCGGCTCGGGTAAATCCACCATAGCGGCAGAGCTGGAACGCGAGTTGTTTAACCTGGGCCGGCACACGTGCATCCTGGACGGGGACAATATCCGGCACGGCCTTTGTTCGGACCTAGGCTTTTCGCCCGAGGACCGCACAGAGAACATTCGCCGGGTTGGAGAAGTGGCCCGGCTGTTTGCAGACACGGGAATCATTTGTATCACTGCGTTTATTTCGCCTTATCGCGCCGACCGCGACCTGGTCCGGGCCATCGCGCCGGCGGGCCGGTTTATTGAAGTCTTTCTTAACGCGCCGCTGGAAGTTTGCGAACAGCGGGATTCAAAAGGGCTTTACGCCCGGGCGCGCACCGGCGAACTCCGGGAGTTTACCGGCATTTCCGCGCCGTACGAAGCGCCGGCCAAACCGGAAATCGAATTGCACACCAATGCGTTGAGCGTGGCCGAATGTGTGACCATCATTCTTGAACGATTGAAAAAGCTTTTGCCCGTCACGCCGTAATGTTTATGTACAATGCATGGCAAAACTGACCCTCACCTCACCCTGACCCTCTCCCCTCCCATCGGATGGGAGCGGAGAGGGAACAGCGATCGATCGTCAAACGCTTTTTCACATCCAACTGCCGATGGCCGATTAAAAACTGAAGGGCAGCGAAAATAATGAAAATCAGCGGATTCACCTTTTTGCGGAACGGGCAAAAATTGGGGTATCCATTTGTCGAATCCATCCGGTCCATCCTGCAGATAGTGGACGAGTTTATCATCGCGCTGGGGCCGTGCGAGGATGACACGGAAAAAGTGCTGCGCGAAATAGCGGATTCGAAAATCCGCATCATCCCGACGCAATGGAATGAGAACATCCGGCCCGATTACAGCGTGAAAGGGTATGTCTACGGTCAGCAAAAGACGATCGCGCTGGCCAATTGCACCGGAGATTGGGCGTTTTATTTGGAGGCGGACGAAGTGGTTCACGAGGACGATCTGCCAAAAATCCGGGGTGCGATGGAACAATACCTGGACGATGAACGGGTCGAAGCGCTGGCGTTTGATTACCTCCATTTTTACGGCAATGCGCAAACGATTGTGTGGTCGCCGGGTTGGTATCGGAGCGAGGTACGGATCATCCGCAACACGATTCCAGCGTGGTCGAGCGAGGCGCTTTACTTTAATGTGGTTGTGAGCCACAAAAAGTCGCGCTATCCGCGCGCGGCGCACACGGGCGCGACGATCTACCATTATGGATGGGTCCGCAGCGAGGCGCAGATGAACCTCAAATCGGCGGCCGTTCTGAAGTATTGGCAGAACCGGGCGTCGAGCGCGGTGGATTATACAAAAATTGATCCCGCTATATTGAAATTATTTACCGGCGCGCATCCAAAGGTTGTACAAGACTGGCTGCCGAAGGCGGATGGTCTTTTCAAGGCGGATCCGAATTACCAGCTAAATTCGCGCGAGAAGAAACATCGGTGGATGATGAAGATGGAGCAGTGGTTTGGGTTTAAATTCAACAAAAAGCATTATCGGCTGGTGCGATAATGGGGAGCCCTCAAATTATCCTGTCGGTGAAGGATTTTCCCAAAGAACCACGCCAAATCGAGATGCCCAGGAATTTCCCAGGCGCAAATCGTATTGGTCTCCAGACGAACGAAAATCAATGACCTTCCAGTTCAATTGGCGAAGCCGTTCTTCCAACTCCGTTCCCGTGAACATAGGACCGTGCCACTCGCAGAGGCCGAAACGAAATCGTTTCAGGAATTCCAGGTGATGTTGGAAGAGGAATTTTTCGGCCCCTTCGATGTCAATTTTAATCAAATCAAAGTAGTCCCGTTCGGCAGCGAACTTTTGAGTGATATCCGTCGTGGCCAATCTAAATTTCCTGTGGGCGCGACCCCACGCAAAAATATTGGAGTGAACCGAATCCTTATGGCGGTCAAAGTTAACGAAGGAATCCGGTGGCCCGACGATGACGCGGTCGCATTTCCAGCCCGGAACTTTGTTATGTTCAATCGCGGCCTGGACTCGTGCGACGCAAACGTCATTGGCGTCGGCCATAAAAGCGCGGGTATTGGGCGCGGACCCTTTTGTTCGAGCTAAATGTTCCCGATAGTTGAAGGAAAAGAACCCATGGTTACAGCCCAGGTCGACCCAATTGCGGACGCCGTCAAGATAATGAAAATAGAGGTCGTAACTTCGGGAGATGAAGATTTCCCCCACGGAACTCCAGGCGCCCCGGTCCGGGACGTATAAGCGCACGCCTGATTCCGTTATGAAATCCAGTCCGGCATAGGGCAGGAGATCGCGGGTTATAGAAATCATCAGGCGTCTAAGGCTCATCGTTTCCTTTTAGCGTAATTGTGCAAGTAGTTTAAATTCAAGCTTTTTGTCCGGCGTGGCCACGCAAATGACGATTCTCAATTCCGTCGCGGTTTGGCCAATGACCGGCTTTGTCGCTTGAGCCAAACGCCCAGGTCTTCCAGAAGCAAACGGACGCCCAACAAATGGGTTCTTCCGGTCAATTTCAGAAACAATTTGCGATAGTCGTCCGATGCCTGGAACCGGCGGCCCAACTTGGGCTTTTTGGTAATCCAATGGATCACTTTCGGAGACTGGGAGTTTCGCGGCGGATATCTGTCTTCCGGCCGCGAATCCCGGTCGGCTGGAAAGAGTTGCAACTTGCGTCCTGCGGCCCGTGGCGTGCCATCTCGCAGTGCTTTCCAATACAAATATCGAAACACGCCGCTTTCGTAACATGTCCAGCAGTCCATCCGGCGCAGGGTCATCAGAGCGTCCTTCGAGAATATTCCGCGCCGGGCGAAGAAAACGCCGGTATTATCTTCTTCCTGCCCGTGCCAGTCCAAAGCCGGATCCAGCTTCGTGAATATCGCCGGATCGGATATGCATCCCAGAAGGTCTTGCGCTTTGGTAAACGTGACCGTTGTTTGGAAGCGGTGTGTCATTATGAAATCGTACTTATTAAAATCGGCGCAGGCGCGCAGGTCGCCCCATACCAGGAGATCGGCGTCAAGGCAGAGAAAGCGTTCGTACGGACTCATCCAAAACAGCATCATTTTCGTCCAGGGCGTGCCGCTGCAAAGCCGGACAATTTCGGGTTCGATGGTTTCCTGGATACAGAGGCGCTCGACTCCGTGCAGGCGCTGCAAATCGCGCGTATCGGTCGCTTTTCCATCAACCAGCAAAGTGATGGGAATATCACCCATGCTTTGGCGAATGCTCGCGCAGCATGCCTTTGCCAAATAAACGTCCCCCTCCCATACCGGAATCACCACGCCGTCCAAACGATCGTTGAATTCCGGATTTGGGGCAGGCGGGGCCGGAAGGCTCTCGAAGCGAGGGTCAAGCAGTTCGGCGGGAATCTGGTCGGGGACTTTTGCCATGCTAAAGGTGGTGTTTTAACTCCAGGTGGGTGGCTCAGCGGGGTGCCAGTGATGGCGTTTTACGAGTTTCCAGCGCCCGAAGAGGCGGCCAAAGGAAAATGCTTTTCGTCCAGCCTGCGCGACAGGTGTGATTTTTGTGGAAAAGATTTTGTCGAAAAAATCTAAAATGCGTTCCCGGCTGAAATAAATATTTGGCTGGTCATTGTAAAAATAGGGCTGACGCAGGTATTCCAGATATTTGGCGTCGTCTTTGTCCAGTTCGATGATTTTTTCAATGAGGGCTTCCTCATTTTGGAAGTCGAAGTAGTTGAGAAAGCTTTTTGGGTTAAATTCCTCCTGGATCAAGGGGTTTCCCCAATAGATCGGCAGGCACCGCGCGACCATGGGCTCAAAAATCTTTTCTGTGGTATAACCTGGCAGGGAACGATTTTCGAAGGCGATGTTGAATTTGTATTGCCGCAAAAATTCCATCTTTCCTTTTGGGCCTCCGGGAATGGGGCCGCCGATGTTGTTGAATTTTCTTCCTCCGGAATCGACACGCTTGTACCTGGAAAGCCTTTCGAAAAAGGCGACGCGATTGTGATTCTTACGCCGGTTGTAGCCGCTGATGATGAAGCTGCAAAATTTTTGCTTTGCGGCCATGATTTTTTCCGGGTTGTCGTTCTTCTTCACGATGTCCTGCGGGTCACCCCAGATCGTGTACAACGGGAATTGCAGGTGTCGTGGATTGTCCAATTTGACGCAGGCGAGGGAATAGTCGCATTCGGCAAAGTCCGGCATATCGGATTCTCCGGAAAAGAAGATTCTTACGCCGGAATGGAGTAAGTGTTCATGCCCGTAGTTGCCATAAATCAGGAAATCCGGCTGGTTACAGATCTCGACGTCGAACCGCTCTGATAACAGCTTGAAGAAAAAATTATCCGTTTTGCTGAAATTCTGGGGAAGATCGCAAAAATCGATATGAATTCTTTTACGGACGGTCATCGAAAAACCGGGATGATAATCGATTTTCCGACCGGGACAAGGAGATTGCCGTGGGCGCTGAACCCGCTCAACGGTGGCCATTGAGGCCGTGTTCACAGGAAGTTTTTCGTGTGGCTATGGTATTTGCGAGACGTTCAAGGCTCGCGGCGTGATGCGCGCGCGGAAGTTGCGGATGATTTAAATGGAAGGTAATGGCGCGGCCATAGACGAATTTGCGGCGGCGGCCGAGATGATAGACGCGCGTGCCGATGTCCGAGTCCTCGCCGACGCCCCAGCCGGAATAATCCTCGTCGAAGCCGTTGACGGCCAGGAGGTCGTCGCGCCAGAAGGCCATGTTGCAGCCGATGATGCCGCGCTGGCGGGTATCCCGGCGGATGATCGGAATGGGCCAGCGAATGCCCTTGGTCGCGCCGCTGATTTTCCGGGCGAACATCCAGTTCCATGCAGGAATTATGGAAGCTTCGAAATCGGGAACAAATTCTTCGCGCACGAAGCAGCGCCGGCCCTGGACCCAGAAACCCTTTTCAGCCAGCGCGAGGTGGTCGGCGATAAATTTAGGGTGCGGGACACAGTCGCCATCGGTGAAAACAAGGTAATCGCCGGAGGCCGCGAGGACGGTCTTGTTTAAAATGACGGTTTTTCTGAAGCCGATGTCTTCGTGCCAGACATGTTTTACCGGGAACGATTGTGATTTTGCCCATGATTGGACTAAATCGCGGGTGGGTTGGGCGGAGCCGTCGTCGGAGATAAGAACTTCATCGGGCGGGTGGCGCTGGAGGGCGACGCCGGCGAGCGATTTGGCCAGGACATCGGGGCGATTGTAGGTGCTGACGACCAGGGAAATTTTCGGGCGAGAACTCATTTCGCGTTTCCTTGTTCCCGCCCGGCTTCGCGAACCATGGCGTACTTCGTCAGTGTCGAGAATGCGTTGAACCTGGCGATGTAGAATCCCTGCCAGCCATCCAGAAATCCCATTTTGAAAATATAAGCGCGAATGAAACGCCATTGGGGCCGAACGGCCAGTTCGAACAGTCCCGGAGTTTTTCCGCGAGCCACCTGGTTTTTGACAAATGCCGCGTGATACGGCGCAATCTTGGCAATATGCCGGGCGATATTTTCATTGGTAAAATGGTGGAGATCCGAGCGCAGCCGGCCTGCTTTGCCGTTTATTTCGAGGCGGGCGTGGGGTTCCTCGGCCACCCATTGGGCCGCGCCGCGCCGCCATAAACGCCGAACGCGATCGGGATACCAATCCCCGTGACGTATCCAGCGGCCACAGTAAAAGGCGCAACGCGGAAATTCCCAGGCGCTGTAACCGGCATCGTTCTCCCGGATGACGGTGGCGATTTCCTTTTGCAATTCGGGAGTCACCGCTTCGTCCGCGTCGATGTTGAGGAGCCAGGGTTGCGCGCATTTTTCGGCGGCGGAATTTTTTTGGCGGGTAAAACCGCGCCACGGTTCGCGAAAGATTTTTGCGCCGAAGGATTCGGCGATTTTGTCCGTGCCATCGTTCACATCGTCATTGAGGACGACGACGATTTCGCTTGTCCAGCCCGCGACGCTGTCGAGGGCAGCGCGGATGCGACGCGCTTCGTTGGCGGCGATGAGGCAGACGGAGATGGGCAGTTTGGATTCAGCCATGGTTTGCTTCTTTGGGATGACCAATGGTTCGAATCTTAATTATTCAGGCGGACAGATTATGGGGATCATTTCTCGTTTGTTTCGGCGATAGATCCGAAAATCTTCGCGATCAACAGTGACCACCGCATGTTCCGGAAAAAGCTCACTCATGCGGATCAGGCAAAGGTCTGCAAAATCAGGCTTACGATTGGCATAACGTTGGGCCAGATCCTCAAGCTGAGGCAGGTGCTCCCGACAATTGAAGTCCAGCACAACCAATCCCTCGTTCAGCATTTCAAAAACGTGCCGGGGATCGGTGTGAAACGCAGTTTCGGAAAGAACGGACTCGCAGGTCAAACAGGGTTCGGTCAGTTGAGAAGCCAGACTAACCGCCCAATCGTGATGTTTGTCCCCGCGATTGATGAATGCGACGAGGAATCCGGTATCAGCGATTGCTTTCACGCTTTGGTTGAATAGCCTTTGCGTTGCGACAAATCTTTTGGGCCCCGCATAATGCCGGCCAGGCGCATGAACGATTTGCGTGGCGTGGCGGACTTCGCTTTTTCCAATTGCTCACGGACCAGTTGACCCTGCGATATGCCGGCGCGCGTTGCCGTTTCCTGCAGCCAGGACGCCAGTTCCTTGTTGAGACGAATTGTAATTGTCTGACCCATATGCCAGAAATGTAATCACAGCGCCGGATTTTGCCAACAAGATAATTCGACCCACAGTGCCATAGTTGAAATCATTCCGCATTCCGTGGTGGTTGCGGTGCAAACCGCCCGCATTCCGCAATTTCTCTTGTTGCCTGGATGAGGGTGTCCATTGTGACACCGCAGAGAAAGGTTTCATTTGGGGGATTTGCGCCCACGATGGCGCGGCATTTTTGATTTTCGGGGACCCATTCTTTTATCGCAGGGTTGGGCCAAAACCAGGTCACGACGGGCGTTTGGGTCATCACGGCCAGGTGGAGCGTTCCGGTATCGCCGCAAAAATGCAGGGCACTGTGTTGGATAACGGCCGTGATTTGATTGAGGTTGAGATTGCCGGCAAACACGCGCCAGGGCTTTTGCTGGAGCATAGGAAGCAATTGCTCCATTTTCGCCTGTTCACGCGGCGTGGGGGCGCATGAGAACACGATTCTTTTTTCAGGAAATTGTTTTGCCAGCGCTTCGACCAGTTCGGCCAGTTGCGCCGGAGAAAGCTCCTTGTAATCGGCCGTTGTAAATGGGCTGATGTGGAAATAGGTGCCTTTGTCCGCTTCGGAGATATCGGCGGCACGGAGAATTTCCGGACCGATTTCGACATGAAATTCAGGCTGGCCGGGTGGGAAACCCGCTCTTTCCAAACACCTGCAGCGTTGCAAATACAGTGGTTCTATTCCAGAGGGATATTGGACGTATGCGGTGAACATCTTCTTCCAAAAGGGCGGGCCGCCGTCATTGGGTATCCGGCCCAGTCGTTCGCGGGCGCCGCTGAGGAACGAAAGCCAACTGGACCGGTCGGAGCCGTTTAGATTGATGAGCACGTCGAATTTTTCGCGGCGCAGGCGGCTGACCATGTCGAAATTTTCGCGTAATGTGGCGTGGCGCGGATAGCGCATGTAACCCCAAACGCGGTTTGCCCAGGGAACACAATCCATCACAGAAACCACATGGCTGGCAACGGTGACATGAAGTTCGGCCTGGGGATATGCCTGCCGGACCATCCACAAGGCCGGCAACAGATGGATCGTGTCGCCGAGAAATCCCAGGTCAAGGACCATGACCTTTTTTGCACCGCGGGTGCGTTGGAGAAAAGATTCAGCACTCGACATGGAAAGCCTTATTTCGGTAAATGGATTCCGAACATCGAACATCGAATGCCGGACATAGTCAGTTCATGGAGGGTGTCAACGATTCGCGAAACGTGCATAGGGACCATGAACGCGCTGGTTGCGCCGCTGCACGCGGCGCTACACGGCGCAGCGCGCCGTGTTCCACCACGCAATGGTTTATGGAAGATGGAGAAGTGCGCCCAGCGAGAGACCATCATTTGAGCAAATTTCTTCAATGCGATTTCCCGCGACGTTCCTGAAGTTCGCGAGCAACTTCCTCATCCGACAAAAACGGTCCGCGCTCGGCGCGGCCTTTGTCCAAAATCGCTTTTAGCCGCCGGCCGTATTCCGTGGTCGGCTGCCATTCCGATTCCTGGCGCTTGATTTTTTCCTCCAATGCCGAAAGGATGAAACGACTGCGCTCCTTGTGCGCAGCAGGCAGCGCACGAAAAATCTTCATTGGCACTTTAACCCTTACGAGCTTTGTATTGGCTTTCAAATCAGCGTCTCCTTGCGAAAGCATTCAGTGTGTTTTGTTGATTGTATAATCAAAAGATTTTATCTCATCAACGTGCTTTTCGGGAGAATCAAAAAATCGTTTTGGCACTGGAAATACCCCATCGTCAGTGATTATAAAAGTAATATATTTTCCGTACTTTCTGGCGTCACTATGAGGTACTTGATCAGCGTTGAATTGGCCGATCTCGCGTCCGGAGTGATCAAAAGCCACAATGTTTTCATATACGGGGCCTGTATCGTTGAAAGGATGTCGCCTTTCGCCGGCTATTTCATGGGGCATTAACGGCCTTTCAATTCTTTCTCCTGTATTTAAATAGACGTGAACGTTGACATTTTCGCCGGTCGAATTGATAAGGCCGTTGCCCGCTGTTATGCAACCGCTTAGGAAAAGCGGTCCCAGGAATAAAATCAGGGTTGCGATTTTTTTCATAAATTCCGACTCAGCCATGAACCGTTAAATTTTTTGCAACCGCCGATCCAATGCATTTTCGAAGCTGACCAGTTCTCGGATTAAGGCGTTATATCTCGAATAGGCATCTCCGCCCTGGGCGCGCAAAAGGCGATAAAGGGACAATTCCGGCTCCGCTGGCAATTCGGTCTGAATGCCGGCCAACAGCCCCGCGCGGCTCAACCGCGGGCTGGCGATGCTCACCAGGCACGCAGCGACGGTGCAGCGTCCCGCTTGAGCATCCGCCAGGCCTTCGCGCACCAGCGATTCGCCGGGTAGTCCGGTAATCAAGTCATCTATTTTCATCGCAGAATTTCTCCATGGCTGCGCGGAAAACGGCCGGGTCGATGGCGGGAAAACGGATCAGTTGCGGCTCAATCTGCGCGAAGAATTCGCGGAGGCGTCCGGTCTGAATCATTCCTGTCTTTAACATAGAGCGTGCGTCGCGAATATCGCGCTCGTGTCCGCGCTGCAACTTGGACAATGCCTGGCCGTAAGGATCGTAGTGAAAAAATATTATCGCGCCGAATCGGCCGATAAACAGGCTGCGTTCCTGCCAGCCGGGAATCGCGGGAATAAATTGGTCGGGGCTTGCCAATTCGACATTGATGTCCAATTCGTCTTTCAAAACTGCCAGCGCCTCGAACAAACCTCGCGGCTCAGGCTCGGGCTTCAAATCCACGTCAATGGTCATGGGACGCCAGCCGTGAAGGACTGCGGTTGCGCCGTCCGTCAGATAAATCGAGCCATCACCAGCCACACGCTTCCCGAGAATGGCCATAAACTCTTCGATTTTCGTTTTGTCGGCTTCCGAGCGCATGATTCAAATTGCGCAACAGGCGCGGTGATGCGCAAGCGGATATTTCCTGGTTTCAACTTGACTCGTCCTTCCCGACTTTTCAATTTGCTGGTTTATGAAGGACCGCCGTCTGCGTGTGCTCTATCTGGGCAACGCGTTTCCGCCCGGCATGACGGGAGAGAAATTTGTCAGTGCGCATTCGTTTCTGGTTCCGCACTTATCAGAGACCTTGCTGATTCAGGAATTGTCAAAGCTCGTCGAAGTTTCCAGCGTGGGTCTATTGCCCGGCACGGCATGGCACCGAACGAAGGAACCGAAGGATGATTCTCCCGGTTTGGCGCATGATGTCGTGCTTTGGGACCGGAACCCGGCGCTCTGGCATCGTTGGGTTTCCTGGAGGAAACTCCGGACGTATTATCTGGATAAAGTTCAACGGGGGCAGATGCCTGACGTCCTGCTGGTGCGGAATCTGCAACCCGTTTTCAACTATTTCGTAAAATGGGTTGGGCGGCAACAGCGGCGCCCGATTGTTGTCCTATTGCTCGGCGATAGCGGTGGGGTGGGTGAAAAGATCTCGTCGTGGCGGCGCTTCCGATACAAATTCAAGCCTATGCAAATGCTGGAAGAGGAGGCGATTCTACTATACGACGCATGCCTGGTCTCCGGTCTTAAAGCAAAACGGTTTTTTGAGCCGCGTGGCGTTCCGTGGGTCTGGATCCCCTCTGGCTTTCATTTCAAATACGATCCACCACCGCCGAACCCGAATCAGGAGGGACCGATTCGGTTTGGTTATTTTGGGACACTCACTGAACGTTCCGGCATTCGCCCGCTGGTCAATGCCTTTGTGGAGATGAAACTTCCCGGCACGCTGCATGCCTGCGGCCACGGGGAACTGTCGGAAGAATTGAAACAGCTTTCGCAACGTTATCCGAATTTTTATTTCGACGGATTCTTGCCTAAACAATCGGATTGTTTGCCATGGGCGCAACAGGTTGATGTATTGGTTAATCTTCGGCTTCCGTATTGGGGCCAGGACAACAGCGCGCCGTCAAAAGTTTTTGAATACGGCATGGCCGGCAAGGCGATTATATCCACGCGCACCTCCGGCATGGACGAGGTATTGGGAGATGAAGGTCTGTATATTGAAATTGAGAATTTTGAGGAATCGTTGAGGCAAAAACTAAAAGAGGTGTCGGCCATGAGCCGTCCGGAACTCCAGCGCCGGGCGCGGATTATCCGTGAACGGATCCTAAAGGATTACAGCTGGGGGGCGCTGGCGCGCCGTTCTGTTGAGTTTTTTGACAAACTCACTGAAGGCACACCTCAGACCCCGGGAACCGCCGCTAAAAATGGGGGACAGACTTAATGTCCCGGCCGATTTGATCAAGCCATGGCACGATTCCTTGTTGTTGGAGACTTGAACCCGCCGCGGTCGCCCGTGGACCGGCTGGATATGCTGATTTTTCTAAAACATCCGGATGTGGAATTTTATCACACAGGATCGGGCAAGGATGTTCTTGCCCAACAAAAACGGCCGGCGCGGGAACTGATCCGCGATGCTTTGGACGGAAAGTTTGAATTTATCTTTGCAGGACATAACAGCTTCCCTTATCCCAATCCTCGAAAACCGCGGGTGAAGAATTACGCGAATCTTGCCTGGCAGGTTTTGCGGTATCCGAACCTTTTGAAAGGCTGGCAATTTCCTTACGCAAAACTTGGATCACGTCTGGCCGGCCTGGACATGGCAGACAGGCCCGTCGTGGACAACCGCTGGTTTTCCATGTTGGATAGCTGCGTTTGTTTCTTTAAGCGGGAATTGCCGGCAAATCCAACCAACGCATTCCTCTACACGACCCCGCGTACGGAGGACAATGGGAATGTGCTTGTTTCTGAAATCTTTCGGAATCGAATTAAAAAATTGCGTCCGATCTCGCTTGGAATTGCACCGGAAGGTTTAGGCGCCTTTTCCGCCGCGGGTGCGACAAAGAAAACGGACGTTTTTTTTGCGGGTGACGTTGAGAACAAACCAAACCGCATTGACGGATTGGGGCAACTGCAACGCCTGGCGGCGGAAGGATATGCCATTGATATTGTGCGTGATCGGATTCCGCGAGAGGAATTTTTACAACGTTGCAGCCAGGCGTATATCATCTGGTCACCGGAGGGATTGGGATGGGAATGCCTGCGGCATTACGAAGCGGCGCTGGTCGGCTCGGTGCCAATGATCCAGGCACCCACCATTCGGCGTTATCGGCCGTTGCAGGACGGTGAGCATGCCCTTTATTATTATCTTGAGGGCGATGATTTGGCGGTGCGTATCCGGCAGGCGTTGCAAAACCGGTCTCGTCTGGTGGAAATGGGCCAGGTCGCGCGAAAGTACGTGTTGCAATGGCACACGTATGACGCTTTGGCGAAGTACGTAATTGAAGAGACACGGCGGACGGCGGCGGAAGATGGGAAACGCGCCCGGTAGACCCGCTGCCTGGTGTCCACGCTTTAGCGTGCTCTGGAACAGCCTAAAGGCTGGACACCGAACGACTAATCGCCCAGCAATTTCCGTTTCAGGCGGATGCTGGCCATGGCCTCGACATTCTTTCGCTGCTGTGGGCCAAATGTTTTTTCCACGGATTCCAAATAGCGCGGGTTGGTGAAGTACGTATGCCACGCGTGGTCGCGGAACTTCAAAACCTCGGCGGCTGTAAGGTGCTTTGTGGGCAACGGTTCGCTCTGATACGAAAGGAATGCGTAGCCGATGGGCGAGTCCGGCAGCTTCCAGCCGTTCCTCCGGGCTGTCCAGTACAAGGGGCTGCCTGGCAGCGCCTGGCAGGGATACATATTGGCCATTTCAGTGTTCAATTCGAGTGACAGGTCGAGCGTTTGCTGCATCGTTTCCAGCGTGTCCTCGGGAAAACCAAAAATGTAATTCGAAATGACATACATCCCCGAGTCGCGAACCGTCTTGATGACGTGCCGAATATTGACGTCTTCGAAACTGCCTTTGGAAACCTCCCGGCGGACAGTCTGGTTTCCGGCTTCGATTCCCAGGGCGAGCCAGTTGATTCCAGCCTTGCGAAATTTTTCGAGGTATTGCGCGCGGACGGTGTCCACCCGGGAATAGGTCCACATGCGCAATCCGAGGTCGCGCTCGGCCAGTCCATCCACGAGTGGCTCAAAGTAATTCTTGTTGAGAAAGAACATTTCGTCGGAGACGCGAATCGATTTGACGCCCATGCCCGCGAGTTTTTCGAATTCCTTAAGGATGAACTGAGGCGACCAAAAACGCATGTTCGGCGAATTGGCTGAAGCGACGCCGTCAGAATTGTCCACGCGGTTGACAATATTAATCATGCAAAAGTCGCATTTGAATTTGCAGCCGAGCGATGTGTAGATGGCGGCAAAAGGCGTGCGCAGGTCATGATTGAATTCGGCGTGCCAGAAATGGGCGCGATAGAGGTCTAGGGGTTTGCTTTTATATGGCAATAAATCCCAGGCATAACCGGGCAGGTCTATATCCATGCGGTCGGTTGGAACCACACGTTCCGGGGGATTGAGGGCGGGCCCGCCGCCTGATTTATGGCCGATACCGTTTACACGGTCCAACCCGGACTGCAAATCGGTTCGGAGCAGGTTTTGGATGGCGTAAACGCCTTCGTTCAACAAAACAAAATCGACTGCCGGCAGGGAAAGGACTTCCATGGGCAGGGCGCTGGTATGCGAACCGACAAAGCAGGTTTTCGCTTCGGGGTGCGCCAATTTCAGCCTTTTTGCCAGTTCGGTCGCGCCGGCCATGTTGGTCGTGCCGGAATTTGGGTTTTGCCCATAGACGGCAAAACATACCAGCCGCGCCTTGTACTCGCCAATGCGGCGCGCCGCCTCGTCTTCGGAAAGCCGTTCCGCGCCGCAATCCAGGATGGCCACGCCGAATCCATTTGACCGGCAGGCTTGCGCCAGCAATAGAGCCCAGGTGGGCGGCTCGATGGCGGAGAAATCCTTGCTCAATTCCTGGTAAGCCTGGGCCGAGGAATCGGCATTGACGAAAAGAACATCCAGCGGTCGGTTCATGGCTTCATGAAGAGTATACAGCAGCCATTTTACTTCTCGTTGTAGTAGTCGCCGTATTCAACAACGATCGTGCTGCGGCCGTCCTCGCGTTCCAGGGCCTTTTGATACGCCGGGAAAATTTGCCTGGGCTCGTCGGCCCGGATGACTTCAATTGTCCGGCACATCAGACGAAATGCTTCTGTAAAATCACCGACATGCTGGTGTTGGGGATGCAACGGCCGCTCCGACCCGATGCCGGTTCGAATAATGACCCTTGGCCGGTAACCGGAAATCATCGGTAACTTGTCCAGGTGATTGACGATCTGATTGACCGCGAGCAATAAGAAATTCCAGCGGGGATAAACGCTGATTGGAACAAAACCATTGAGCGCGAGGCCGGTGGACATGCCCATTTGCATTTCCTCGGTCACCGGCAATTCCAGCAATTTGTCGCGCGGTACATTTTTCAGGGTGTTGGTCATGGCAGTACCCGGACACGCCACGGCCTGGCCGAGAAACATGGTTCGTGGGTCGCGCGCCAGGTATTCCATCGCCCGGCACAGTTCATCGAAATATTTCATATCAGAATTGGACCCTGACACCGGCGCCGGCATGGGGATACTTTGACTGATATTTGTAGTAAACAACCAGCGGATGCCGGCTGTTTTCGTGCGTCAGCACCGGCTGATTCCATGTCTCGCGAGTATCGGTACAGACAGACTTTCCGTTGTCCTCGATAATGAACCGGATGGGCAGCTCATGGTTGGTCGCGTACTTGAGGCATTCGTGAAAAACCCCCGTCTCAGCGGTCATCTCACCGGCGAAGCAATGCACCCGCGAGTTTTCACCGCGCCTTTTGATGCCCATGGCCGCGCCAACGGCCATCGGCAGGACGCCAGTCACGATGGCTGACGAAACGATCCGGTATTTTGGAAAGCACAGCGAAATGGAACGGCCGGCCAGGATTTCCGCTTTGACCTCCTCGCGCGGAACTCCTTTGAGGAGGCATTGATAGTGGCTTCGCCATGAGCAAAAAACCCAGTCGTCAGGCTTTACGTCACGGAAAATTTCAATCATTTGCGCCTCATTCCCATAATATAAATGAACGGGCGCGCGGATTTTACCGGCGTTAAACGTCTCAGCAATTTCCGTTTCGAATGCTACCAGTTCTTCCGCAGTCAACTGCGCCGGCGACTGCGGCTGCCATGAGCTTTGTCTTCCAGGCGCGTCGGGCAGAACAGCGGTTTCATCTTTGCTCTTAATCATTTGGTGGTCCATTGAGACTTAACAAAACTATAGCTTTCACGACCACCCACGGAAATACAAGCTTCATTTCATTACAGTCCATTCAACAACTCACAAAGCCTGATGATTTTTTCCGGTTCCAGCGAAGGATAATTGCCGACGTAGCAGCCATAAAAATGCACGTGATCGCAGACGGGGAAGAGTTTGTAATGTTCGCCGAACAGCCGTCTGAGATACGGCTGCCGCAGTTGGTTGCCGCCGCCGGACAATCCGCGCCTGAATTCCACGCCGTGGCTGCGCAAGGCCGTTTCCACCTTGCTCCAAAGTGCGGCGTTCGGCTCGCGCAAAACGAGCGTAAAGGCGTAGTTGCTGCTGCCTTCCACCGCGAAATCGGTTTGATATTTCGAGGCATCAAGATGGCCAAGAAATAGATCCAAGTTTTTCGTGCGCAATACGTTATTGGCGTCGAGGCGTTTAAGTTGCGACCGGCCGAGGATGCCGCCAATTTCCGTTGGGCGCACGTTAAACGCCGGAAAGGCGAAGATGAAATCCGGATTCAAGTCCGGAAACTTTTGGTGGAATGAACTGCGCATTTCCGGCGAAGTCACTTCACGGACCATGCCGTGCGAGCGCAACATCCGGATAGTCTGGTAGAGGTCGGAATCATTGGTGGAAATCATTCCTCCTTCGATCGTACTCATGTGGTGAGCGTAATAAAACGAAAAATTGGACATCCAGCCGATGCTTCCCACGCGGCGGCCTTCGAAGGTCGCGCCGTGTGATTCACAAGCATCCTCGATGAGCGGCACGTTGCGTTTGGCCAGCTCCTCCACCATTCGTCGCGTCAGAGCGTTGTAACCGAGAATATGCGTCAAAAAAACGGCCCGGGTTTCTTTGGTGACGGCATTGAGCACCTGTTCGGTATCCATTCCAAGGGTCCGGGCGTCGATGTCCACAAAAACCGGCTTCAGCCCGCATTGTAGGACACTGGCAATGTCGGAAACCCACGTCAACGGCGGCACGATCACTTCGCCCGGCCCGCGAAGTTCCCGCAATGCCGTCATGGTCAGCAAATTGGCGGAGGCGCCGGAATTGACCATCACGCTGTGTTTGACGTCCAGCCAGGCACTCCATTCCTGTTCAAACGCAGCGACGTTTTTTGAATGCGTGAGTATCGGGTCGTTCTGTTGCAGGTATTCCGCGACCGCGGCGAGGTCGCTGCGGTCGAAGTTATTCTTCATCAGGGGCCATTTAAGATCCATGGATTGAATACTTGCAAAACGCGCGTAACAGCGCAAAATATTCCGCGTAACCAGCTTTTCTAGCGGCGAGGCAACGGTTTTGTGAGCTGTATTCCCCCCGGTTCCAGGCGGAGAGGCAGTTCCATTTCTAAATGCCATGTCAAACGAACCATATTGTGGATAAGAACGCCAAAATTTTTGTTGCCGGCCACCGTGGACTTGTGGGTAGTGCCATTTGGAGAAAATTGCAGCAAGACGGTTTCACCCGGCTGATTGGCAAGACACGGTCGGAGTTGGATTTGCTGGACGCAAAAGCCGTCAGTCAATTTTTCGCGCGGGAAGAACCGGAGTACGTTTTCGATGCCGCGGCAAAGGTCGGCGGCATTAAGGCAAACGATGCGTATCCGGCTCAATTTCTTTACGAGAACCTGCAAATTCAGAACAATCTCATTCACCAGGCGCATTTGGCCGGCGTGAAAAAATTCCTGTTCCTCGCCAGTGCCTGCATTTACCCAAAATTCGCGCCGCAACCTATGAAGGAAGAAGCGCTGTTGACAGGGGCGCTGGAGCCCAGCAACGAATGGTACGCGGTTGCAAAAATTGCGGGAATCAAATTGTGCCAATCCTACCGCAGACAATACGGGTGCGACTTTATTAGTGTCACGCCCAGCAATATTTACGGACCAAACGATAATTACGATTTACAGAATTCACACGTGCTGCCGGCCTTGATTCGCAAATTTCACGAGGCCAAAAAAACAGGCGCTGGCGAAGTTGTCTGCTGGGGGACCGGTTCGCCCATCCGCGAATTTCTCTACTCCGACGATTTGGCGGACGCGTGTCTCTTTCTGATGGAAAACTACAGTGGAGAACATTTTGTCAACGTTGGGTCAGGGTCGGAAATTACTATCAGGGAACTTTCCGAATCCGTCGCCAGAATCGTTGGCTTTGAAGGAAGGATTGTGTGGGACTCTTCAAAGCCGGACGGGACCCCTCGAAAATTAGTGGACAGTTCGCATCTGTTTGCGCTGGGCTGGAAGCCGCGTGTGGGTCTTGAAGAGGGTGTTCGGCTTGCATACGACGATTTTTGCCGCAGGAAATCCTGATGTCACGGTATCGCTGGATCTTCAAGTTTTTGACCGGATGGCTGTCGGCGCGGAAAACAAGGCGGCTCGAATTGTCAGGCTGACGCCATCGGTGAAGCAGGATCCAATTCCCGGAACGAGTCGATGCGTTGCCGCATTCGGGCTTTTTCATGGCGGGAATAATCTTCTCCAGGATCGTAAAAAACGATCTGGCTGCCGCCAAATTCAAATTGAAACGGCACGTGGATGAGGCGGCTGAGACGCTTTCTAATGGTCGCATGGCGTCCCGGCGGGGCGAACAGAAGGACGAATCCGCCCCCTCCGGCGCCGAGCAATTTGCCGCCTATCGCGCCCGCGGCGCGGGCGTCATCATACATCGCGTCCACGGATGAATTGGAAATTTTGTCACTTAACTCGCGCTTGGCCAGCCAACCCTCGTGCAGCAGTTTGCCAAAAGCTTTGATATCCGACTTGCTGTTCAGGATCCGGCAGCTTTCCTCGACGCAGTCCAGCAACCGGTTCAGCGATTTGCTTCGTTTGTCCATGCCGTTGACAAAGGTCGAAGCCACGTCGGAGGCCGTGCGTTTGATGCCGGTGTAAAACAACATCAGGTGAGAGTTCAATTCCGCCAGCCGCTGGCGCGAAATGGTCAGTGGTTGGACGGAGAAATCGCCATTTGGAAGAAAATGGATCCGGTTCATGCCGCCATAGGCTGCGCAGACCTGGTCCTGGGAACCGACAGCCTCGCGTAAAACGTCCTGCTCCAGGTATATGCTCTGGGCGGCAAGTTGTTTTTTGCCGATGACCCTTCCCTGCAACCCATGGAACGCGTGAAGCAAACCAACCGTAAATGAGGAACTGGAACCCATGCCGCTGCGGCCGGGAAGGTCGCCGTCGTGATGAATTTCGACGCCTCGCCTGACTTTTAAATAACGCAGCGTTTCACGTACCGCCGGGTGGGCGATTTCCTCCAATTTTTGGCATATCTCAACTTTCGAATAGACCACCCGGATGCGATGCTCAAAAAATGGCGGAAGGTAGCGGCAAGTCAGATAACAATATTTATTAATTGTCGCCGCGAGCACGGCCCCGCCGTGCTGCCGATACCATGCCGGGTAATCGGTCCCACCGCCGAAGAATGAGATTCTGTAAGGAGTGCGGCTGATAATCATGACTCAAAAAATTTTCGGTTCCGCTGGATAAATTCGCCGGCCAGAGGAAGCGACTCTGGAGTGCCTATATCCAAAAAATCGGCGTTCGTCACGCAAACTTTTATTCGGGAACGCCGGGCAACGAGCGCAGGGAAGACGTCCGTCTCAAAGCTCAATGGAAATTTAGTTGGGAACTGGTCAACGGTGGATGCGCGAAATAGATAAACGCCTGCGTTGATAATTCCAGCGCCGGGCCGTTTCTCGGTGAAGGCGGTGAGGTCGCCCTGGGCATTTTGTTGAATAGTTCCAAAGCGCGAGGCGTCTGCCATCGGAACGCCAAGAATAGCACCGTCCGTATCCGGCACATTCAGCGATTGAATCAGCGGCACCAGCGACGCGAGCGCAAGTGAATCGCCATTCAGCACCCACCACGCAACAGGATGGCTTTGCGATTCCCGAATAGCATTGAGAAACCCGCCCGCGGTCCCAAGCGGACTGGTTTCGCGTATGCATTGAACCTGTACATTCTTTACCGGTTGCGTGGCAAAGTGTCGCTCGATGACTTCGGCCAGATGGCCTGTGGACAGGATAATGTTGCGAATCCGTTGCGCCGCCAAATAATGGACGATCCATTCCACGAACGGCCGTCCTGCGACGGGCGCCATGGGTTTCGGAATATCCGGGAGCAAACGCTCGACACGTTTGCCGAAGCCGCCTGCCAGCACAACGGCGGTGGTGTGTTCGGGCAAAATGCTCACGGCGGGTCTTAAACGTTCGAATAAATCGAGTTTCGCAGAATGGTAAAGCCTTTAATCAGCTCCTGTATCCCACGATCAAGGCCCCATTCCGGTTTAAATCCCGTTGCGGCGATTCGTGCATTGCTGACGATATAATCCCGCTTGTCCGGGTCTTCCCCGATTGGCGCTTCGACAAACACAAATTTCGACAGATGCTTTTGAATCACGGCGCAGAGTTCGAGTTTGGAAAGGTTTGCGTCGTCCAGGCCGACGTTGTAACACTTCCCTCTCATTTTTTCGAAATGAGTGATGCCATGCAGAATGGCGCGGGTTACGTCGCGAATATGAATGTAATTACGCTTAAAATGCCCTTCAAAAATGACCACCGCCCGGTCATGGACTGCCCGATAGACGAAATCGTTTACCAGCAGGTCAACTCTCATGCGCGGCGACGTTCCAAATACTGTGGCCAGGCGGAAACTGATGCTGTTTTCACGGGACAATACCGCTTCCTCGGCCTTTACCTTGGTGATTCCGTAAGTGGAGAGAGGGCGCAGGGGGGAATCTTCTGTGCAGTATTTTCCTTTGTCGCCGATACCATAACCGCTATTGGTCACGGGCATAATGATCCACTGTTGTTTTCCGGCCAGGCGGCACAACATCTCGACCGCATCCTGATTGGTGGACTTTGTGGCAATGGCATCCGTATTGCAGAGGGGAACGCCGACAAGCGCGGCAAGTGGAATAATCAGATCGGCCTGGGCCGCCAGCGGTTTTACCAGCGCTTCATCCCGGCAATCACCTCGAATGACACGGAAATCTTCGTATTGGCAGCAGTCCAGCAGGCTGTTTTGGTTAAAGTAAAAATTGTCAAGTACAGTGACTTCATGCCCGAGGGCAAGGAGAGCCGGCGTCAAAACTGAGCCCAGATAACCGGCGCCGCCGGTAATGAAGATTTTCATACTGTGTTTGACGATGCTACAGACTGATTCACCGTCCAGCAAATCGAATTTGGTTATGAACCTTCCATTTCGCGATTGCCTCTTGGAGTGGTTTTTATGCAAAAAGCGCTGGCTTTTCAATACCATTGCAAAACATCATCGTGAAAATTCGGCGCGAACGAAGTCATGTCAAAAATCCTGGCCATTCAATTCAAATATTTTGGCGATGCGGTGTTGATGACGCCCGCCTTGCGCGCCCTTCGCGAACAATTTCCGCAATCGGAGTTGCACTTGCTGGCGCCGGAAGAAATCGCGCCCATTGTCACACACCTGCCCTGGCTGAATCGTGTTTGGCCGATGCCGCGGCGGCGCGGGCGCGGCAATCTTTCGCAAACCGTTCCGATAATTCGCGCCCTGCGAGGCGAACGTTTCGAGCGGTCCGTGGATTTCGCCAGCAACGACCGCGGCGCGATTGCCAGCCTGTTGATTGGCGCAAAGGAACGGCTTGGCTGGGACGAAAGCGGCGGGTTCTGGGGCCGCAAATTCTGTTACAATCGCCGTGTCCGGCCTGAACCAACGACGGTCCATGAATCCGCGCGCCTGGTTCATCTGTTGTCCGGCTGGAATGTTCCGCCGCCGCGCTCGCTTGAACCGGAAATTCGCGCCGATCCCGCCCTGGCTGATGCGGCGAAAAAAATATTACCCCGCGACGACGCGGTGATTTGTCATGTGGCCTCGAGCCAGCCTAAAAAAGAGTGGCCCTTGCGGCATTGGGCGGCGTTGGACCAGCTGGCCAGCGGAAACGGCCGGAAGCTGGTCTTTACTACCGCGCGCGGTGAACGCGAGCAAGCGCTCATGAGCGAACTGTCAAAACTTGCGCCGGGTGCGGATATTTTGCCGTTGATCGACGATCTGCCGCTGTTCCTCGCTGTCCTGCAACGGGCGGCGGTTTTCATTTCCGGTGATACCGGCCCGCTTCATTTTGCGGCCGGCCTGGGTGTGCCTACGATTGCGCTCTTCGGCCCCAGCTCGCCCGAGCGATGGGCGCCGATCGGCCCGCGTCATCAGTCACTCACCGGCGATGCCTGCCGTTGCGACGTGCACTCTGCCGTTTGCCAGCGCGATGCTCAGTGTCTTGCCGCCATATCGCCGGAAAGGGTTTTGGAGTGTTTGAGGAAGGTGTGAGGTAGCTAAACTTATCGTTCTCATCCTCGTCCTCGGGAATGGATTTTCGAATAAACGGAGGCCTTTTACGGGCGCTGAGATGATTGTCATCGCACATCAATTTTCGAGGACGATTCCCCCTTTCCCCATAGAACAAACGTTCAATTGTCATTCAAAAGGGCTTATGGAAAACTTGAGTCAATCCCTCATATATGGACCTGAGAACGAAACGCCGAGATGTAGCGGGCTTTACGTTAATCGAGCTGCTCGTGGTTATCGCGATTATCGCGATACTGGCTGCCGTTCTGCTCCCTGTGTTGTCCAGGGCCAAACTCAAGGCCACCGAGGCAAGTTGCCTGAATAATCAGAAGCAAATCGGCGAGGCCACAATCATGTACGTGACCGATTTCAACGACAACATCATGCCCGACGCCGCGTTTAACCAAAAGGATGCCACCGGCGGAATCAATGACGCTGGTGGATTTTGGGGACCGCCCGATCCCGCGATTTGGATTTCGCAGGCCTCGGCGTTAAAGAACGTTACAGCCGATTTGCAGACCAAAACCAATTTGCTTTGGCAGTACGCCCAAAACACCGGCATATATCATTGTCCCGGTGATACAAGGCTCACACTTCCTATCGGAAGCGGCAACACCGTCGGCTGGGCCTATGACAGCTACGCGAAAACGGATAATTTTGGCGGCGGTGGATCGGGGAATGAAGTGCCTTTCAAAAAGATGTCCCAGGTGCGAAGGCCGTCGGAAACATTTGCGTTTGTCGAACAATCGGATTCACGCGGATACAACCTGGGAACCTTCGAAATGGTTTGGAGCAGCCCGAGTAGCATCACCTTTGTGGACATTTACGCGATGTATCACGGCGACGTCAATACGTTCTGCTTTGCCGATGGCCACGTGGAATATCATAAATGGCTCGATCCGGCAGTTATTTATTGGGGGCAACAGGGGGCCGAGGGCAAGGTCTATGAATTTGGCAGCAGCCCCACGCCGACTCCGGCCGATTCCGATTACAATTACTGTCTCCAACACTGGTTGTTTCAGGGAAACTTTTAAAAGCCTGTTAAACCCATTCCGTAACTGGAACCCAAACAAACATGAAAATGACTTGTCTCAAAATTCCTGTCATTGCCACCGTGATGGCTTTTGGCATTGCGACCATGACCCAGTCCGCCATGGCCGCCACGACCAATTTTTTAAACGTCGCATCGGTGGTAAACGGCGGGTCGTACGGCCTGGATAATTTATACTGGAACACCACATCGGAAACTGCCACGCCGCTGGCTGATTACGCCGCATCCGATGCGATGTGTATTGGCCAGAACGCCTCCGATTATAACGGCTATGCTTTCTCGATTAATTTCAACTATTCGGCGAGCACGCACTTAACCGGCAGCGGAGGCGCGAGCATCATCATCGGCAGCACGAACACGGTTGTGACTTTCAATGGGGCGGACAATGATTATTTTGACGCCGCCACAACGATATCGTTGCCCAGGGATCAACGCTCATCGAGGACGTGGATTGGGATTCTCTTGGGCTTAATTTCGACAACCAAACGGTGACGCTCAACGGCGGCGGCACGATCGCATTCCAAACACCGGTTGGTCTCAATTCCACCGGGCTGATCACTCAAAATATGCCGGGAGGAACGGTGGTTTTGGGCGCCGGCCTGCCCAGCAAAGACGATTTCACGGGCGGCTACACCCTCACGGCCGGCGCGCTCGTTTTTTCGAACAGCGCATCCGCCGATGCATTTGCAGGATTTCCCTCTGGAAAAAATCTTACGATTAACGGCGGGTCCCTTGACAATACCAGCGGTTCCGCGATTACGGCCAACATGGGCGCCGGCGGTGTCAGCATCGGCGGGAATTTCACTTTTACCGGCAGCAGCAGTCTGAGCTTTGGCTCTGCGCCCGTTGCTTTGACCGTTTCACCCACGATCACCGTAAACGCAAACACGCTGACGTTCGGCCCGGTCAGCGGCAGCGGTTTCGGTTTGACAGTGATCGGCGGCGGCACTTTGGCTTTGGACGCCAGCAATAGCTATAGCGGCGCCACCTTCGTGGCCGCAAGCGGGCTTGCGCTGACCGGTAATGCGTCACTGGCCCAAAGCGTAATTGTGGTCAGCAACGGGACTCTGGACCTTTCCGGTCTCACCGTTCCCGCCGTTAGTCCATCCCTTTCGCTCAGCAATTCGACAATAATCGTCTCCATTCCCGAAAATCCAACGACCAACGCAATCACAACCACGTTAAGCCTCGGTGGGACGACCAACATTATCAACGTCGCGTCATTGCCCGTGATCACGGGTTATCCGTCACGGTTTCCGCTGGTGAATTACGGGACGTTGAACGGGACGTATAACATCGGGCTGGGCTCCCTGCCGTCCTCGTCAACGCCCTTCGCCGGTTACATCGCCAATGTCGCCGGGCTTGTGGAACTGGTGCTGACGACCGGTCCGATGCCCGCGCAAACGGTGAAATGGATTGGCGCCGACCCGAGCAATCCGAACAACTGGGACGTCCAAACTTCCCTGAACTGGGAAACCAACGGCGGATCGCCCACGACTTACAGCCAGGGCGACATTGTCACGTTCGACGATTCCGCTCCGGGCCAGACCAACGTTTACCTCATTGGAACCCTGACGCCGGGCATCATGACGGTGAGCAACAGTGTCCTGATTTATAACCTGGGCGCGGGCGGCGTTGGCGGCGGGGAAATCAGCGGCGCAACATCGTTAACCAAGGAGGGAACGAACGTTTTGATACTGGACGATGCGGGCGGCAATAATTTTACCGGCGGTTTCAACATTAATAGCGGCACGGTGCAGGTGGGCCTGGGCGACGGACGCGGTTCAGTTGGCGGGGGCGCGATTGCCAATAATGGCGCGTTGGTCTTCAACCTCAGCGCCCACGATTCCGGCCTGTACAACGACATTTCCGGCCTGGGCCAACTCACGCAGGAAGGCGGCGATACGCTTCAATTGGACGGGACGAACTCATTTTCCGGAAGCATCCTCGTGACCAGCAACAGCACGCTGCAACTGGGCAATGCGCTGGCTTTGAGCGGCGCTCCAGTGACCACGATTTCCAATGGCTCGGTGCTGGATCTCGACGGAAATACAGCCGGCGGCATTGTCATTGTCCAGGGCGCAGGCGCCGGCAATGGCGCCGTTATTAATAGCAGCGCCAACATCCCGCCGAATGACGTGGGTCTGACGAACCTCACTCTGACAGGCAACACGACGATTGGCATCACGGGCAATCGCTTCGATTTGCGCTCGCCGGCCGGAGAGGCAGGCAACCCGGGCAGCGCCGTTCTAAGCACCGGCGGACAGCCCTACAATCTCATCGAAACCGGAGGAGGCGGCACTGGCGTGTTCGGACTGGTCTCCGCCAGCGTGGATCCTGCGTTGGGAAACATCGACATCCAGGAGGGCGACCTGCAATTCACCGGCAACACCACGGGCCTGGGCAATCCCGCGGATACGCTGACGATTGAAAGTGGCGCGACCTTCGAACTGTTCGCTCCGACAAACCAGATCAACAAAGTCATCGTATTCAATGACGGCGGAACGCTCATGAACAGCAGCGGCACGGGCACCATTATCGGCCCGATGAACGTCACCAACGTTGCCGGCGGAGACAACTACTTTAACGTCGCCGGAACGGCGCTCGTGCTCAGCAATACATTGACCGGCAACGGCATGATTTTCACCGAGATTAGCTCCAACAACATCTATTTTAACGGCAACAGCCCCAACTTTGCGGGGGGCATCTATCTGAATACGCCCACGGCGGTTTTTGTGAATGGTGTTTTGAGCAATTCTCTCACCATCGAATCGAGGTACGCTAACAGTTCGCTCACCGTGAATGGCCAGGTGCTGGGCGCCGAGGTCGGGCCGAGCTTCCCCGGCGCAATTAGCGGAAATGGCTATTTCAATTGCACCCTGGACGCCGCCGGCCCGATGTATCCCGGGGCCGCGGGCGTGGTGGGAACCATGACGGTCAACAACCTGATATTGGACGGCGCGACCGTGACATTTGATTTGAGCTCAAGCACCGCAACCGGCAGCAATGACATGATCGCCGTCACCGGCGCATTGACCGTCAATGGCAACACCATCAATGTGAATCCGCTGGGCCTTTTGCAAACCGGCGCGCGCTACCCGATATTCACCTATGCCGGCGCGTTGAGCCTGAACTCAGCCTTCAACGTGGTCAATTCCGGCGGCTATACCTACACGATCGATACGAGCACGCAGGGTGTGGTCAACCTCGTGGTCGCCAGCGGCCCGCCTCAATGGAACGGCGGCAGCACAACGGACAGCGATTGGAGCGATCCCGCCAACTGGGGCGGCAGCACCCTGGCGCCCGGCGATTTGTTATACTTCGGCGGCGATAACCGCCTCAATAACACCAACGACACCACGGCCGGCGCGCAATACGGGAACATCGCCTTCTTCGCAAGCTCGGGCGCCTTTATCCTGAACGGCAATGCCATTACTCTCATCGGCAGCAACATTGTGAACGATTCCACATCCGTCCAGACGATTGATCTCCCGCTGGAATTCAGCACCGCCCAAACGATTAGCGGCGCGGCTGGTCCAATCATCATTGGCGGCGGAGTGACCAATACCGCTTCCGCAACGACTAACTATCTGACGCTGACCGGCACTGGAATTCTCACCAACCTCTTGTATTCGCTCAACGCCAATGGCACAAACCTGCTCTGCCTGACCGGCGCCAACTCGGATTGGACGCTCGTCGATAATTCTTCGTCCACGCCCATGACAATCCCGTGGTCGCTGCAAATCACCAACGGCACATTCAACTTCGGCAATGCCGGAAGCGCTCCGACTCTGACCAGCCTAACTTTCCATAACGGTCCTGCGGACAGCCAGCTTGGCGATGGTAACGGCGCCAACGCCATGCTTAATATCACCAATGGGACGCTGTCCCTGAACACATTGAACACGGCCCAGGCGGTGAATTCCACCGGCATCGTCAATGTGGCTGGAGGAATTATGAATCTCGGGCCGATTGGGTCTGTCGCTTCGGATTACTTCCAGGGCGCCAACGGCAGCAACACCAATGAACTTTCCGTGGTCAATATCAGCTCGGGCACAATCAACCTGGGCACGGAAACGGCGAACCATGCGGGAACGTTCTACGTGGCCAGCCGCGGGGACGGCACACTGACTCTGACCGGTCAGGGGACGCTCAATTGCGGTATTATCGACGTCTCCCGCAATGCGCAAGGCGACACGTTTAGCAGCGTAGGCGTAATCAATCTCAACGGCGGCTACATTGTCGCCAGCCGCATCGGAACGGCCGTAGCCAATTCCCAGGCCGGACCCGCTTCCAACGGCAGTACTCCGTCGGCGACGTTTAATTTCAACGGCGGAACACTGCGCGCCTCGGCCAGCTCGACCACCTTTTACCAGGGCAGCACTGTAGCGCCTGTGATTCCCATCACCAGCATCGTGCAGGCCGGTGGCGCGATCATTGACAGCTCGAACTTCAACATCACTGTCCTGGAACCACTGCAACACGGCAGCGCCCTGGGCGCGACACCGGACGGCGGCTTGATCAAGCAGGGTACCGGCACTCTGTCGCTGACAGCCGCAAGCACCTATACCGGTCCCACCGTAGTAAGCAACGGCACACTCGCCGTAAACGGTTCCGTGGCCGATACGTCCGGAACAACGGTTGAAAACGGCGGCACACTCGCCGGCACCGGCAGCGTGGGCGGCAATGTAGCCGTCCTTGCCGGCGGCGCAATTGCGCCCGGTGTCGCGGGGACCAATGGCATTCTCACGGTCACCGGCGACGTTTCCCTGGCCGCCAACGCCAGTGCCGAAATGACGATCAACGCGGCCGCCCTGACCAATAGCGTGTTGAGCGCCGCCGCCATCACTTACGACGGCACATTGGCGGTCACCAACTTGAGTGGCACGCTCGCTTTGAGCAACAGCTTCACGCTCTTCAAAGCATCGAGCATTTCCGGCGCGTTCACCGCGACCAATCTGCCCGCATTGAGCCCGGGCCTGGCCTGGAATTGGAATCCTGCCACAGCCACGTTGAGTGTCGTTTCCGGCGGCTCGTTCCCGCCCACTGTCCCGCCCGTCATCAAAGGCTTTAGCCTCTCTGGACTGAATGCGACTATCAGCGGAACCAATGCGCAGGCCGGGGCCATATATTATCTGCTCACGAGTACGAACTTGCTCCTGCCCTTGAATCAATGGACTTGCATTGATACGAACGTCGCGTCAGGCGCCAATAACTTCAGCTTCATCGAGACCAACGCCGTCTCCCCGGGCAGTCCGAAACAGTTCTATATACTGAGCAGCACAAATAATTGAAAAAGACGTTGAAGCGTTCCGCATTCCGCATTCCGCATTCGCAGTGTGCGCAGTGCTTTATTTGTTTGCGATAGTGGCCCATAGCCAATCCCTCTCCATCAGCAGCTTGAGTGGTCCCGTTACCTCATCCGAAATCAGCTCCTTCATCACCTACATGCAGAGCCAGACGCCTCCGCCCACTCCCTGGGGCGCGCTCACCGGCACTGGTCACAATGCCTGGGCCGACGGCGATGGCGGACGCGACCTCGAAGCGATGGGCGACATGTTCATCGTCTCCAGCAACATGACGATTTTGAACCTCATGATTAGCTGGGCCGACACCTGCGCCTCGGAACGAAACGATTTGATGGCCGCCACAAACGGCGGGCAACGCGTGATGTGGACGGGGCTCATCGACAAAGTCTGGTGTCCAAACTGGCCCACCGACACCAACGACGACCAGTCTCAATATTGCGGGTGCGAAACCGAGGACGTCATCGGGCACATGGCCTTTTGCGCGAAATTGATTTTGCAAAACCCGGGAATTTGGAACCTCACCGTTCCCGACGGCGATCCATACGGTTACGGCGCGACCTATCTCCAGCGCGCCACGAATTACCTGGCCACGTCCGACGCGGCAAACAATGAATATTTTCTCAAGTGGTTTATCCAGCCGGGAACGGGCCTGATCGTCGCGCCCACCAATGCCGCATGGGTGGCACTCGACGAAAACGTGAATGCCATCAACCGGCAAATGATGTTCACCAGCGGTTTCCAACGCCTGGCCGAAGCGCACGAACTGCTCAACGATAATCCCACCCTTGCCGCCGAATACAACGCCATCGTCCAGACCAACATCAATGTCTGTCTCAGTGGCATGATCCATTTCGATCCTTACACGACCAACGGCCAGCCCGTTTATGATTGGGGTTACTATCCGACGAGCGACGCGCCGGAGGCGACCGAGATTCACGCCGAGTACGACATGATTGGCGTCTGGCGCGCCTTCAATAACCCGTCTTATGGACTCACACTCGCGCCTTTGGTCCCATTTGCCAATACCATGGCCGACGTCATTTATCTGGGAACAAATACGTTTGCCGGAAACGTGGACGGAACCGGGGGAACACAAAGCCCCATTTACAGCGGCTGGCTCTGGACCGCCGATTGGAATCCGCAGGTTTATAACATCGTCGCCGGCGCTGCATACACAAATGGATGGTACACCGGCAGCCCCGATATTGATGCGGCCATTCTATTCATGAAAAACCGGCGATACCTCGAATTCGCGGTCACGCCCGCTACATCTTCGCAATCCGTGGATGCCGGTTCCGTAGGCACGTACCCGCTCGCAATCTCGCCGATGGGTGGATTTTCCAACACCGTCAGTCTCGCGGTGAACGGCCTGCCTGCAAACACGACCGCGAGTTTTACTGCCACAGCCGTCAATTGCGGTGCGCTGAATGTGTGCTCGTCGAACGTGACTCTCTCGGTCCAGACATCCAGTTCAACGCCGGCCGGAAACTACGTGCTTTCCATCGTGAGTTCCAGCGGCGCGGTTTCGCACACAAATACCGTGAGTTTGGCCGTGGGAAGTTTTTCGACTTCACCGATCACCTGGGGCACGAATGTGACCATTTCGGGCGATGCCGACGTATTCACCAACGGCACGTTGCTCTACGCCTATGACTGGGCCAGCACCAATAATATAGTCAACGGCATTGCCTTCACGGGAACATCGAGCGCAAATGCCGGAAACGTCAGCATCAGCGGGATTGGTAACAATTATCAGGGTTTTAAGTCCTCGTCAGCGCCCTTTGCCAACCTCTCGGCCGCTTATCGCAGCATCCTTGTCGGCGGCGAATACGCCACGACTACCAACGTCACTGCCACAGTCACGCTGAACAATCTGACCGTCGGTCACGTCTATGCGGTGCAAATCTGGGTCAGCGATCCCAGGGCAAGCGGCGGCGAAGCTGGCCGCACAGAAGCCGCCACGGGGGAAAACCAGGTGACGCTGGCTTACAACGTCCCGCCCAGCCCCGGCGGCGTCGGCCAATATTCCATTGGCGTGTTCACCGCGACGTCTGACAGCCAAACCTTTACGCTCTTGTCCAACGGCGCGAGTGGTTCGACTCAACTCAACGCCTTGCTCGTCTCCGATGTTACGGCCACAGGCTATCAGCCGGTGAATCCCCCGCCGCCCGGTCAGGTGCCATCTGCGCAATGGGTCCATTTCGGGACGAATGATTTGCTGGCGTATTATTCGGATAATTTGGGCAATCATCTGCCGGATTTTTCCTACGCCGGTTACATGGAAGGCGGAGTGCCCCTGCCGACCGTGCCGGTTAAACTGACCATCAGCCCCGTCGCCGGGGACAACACGGCGAACATTCAGGACGCCATCAATACCGTGAGCGCCTTGACTCCGGACACAAACGGCTTTCGGGGCGCGGTCTTATTGGAACCCGGCACGTACACCGTCGCGGGAACACTTTCCATCAGCGCCGGGGGCGTTGTGTTGCGCGGCTCGGGCGACAATACGAACACCGGCACGGTCTTGCTCGTGACGGGAACCTCTCGCACCGTGGTTACCGTTGGCGGTTCTGGCTCATGGACCCAGGTGGGAAATTCTTACTCCATTACGGACCCCTACGTTCCGTTGGGCGCGACAAATGTTCATATAAACGGGGGCATTACGTGGGGCACGAACGTGACTATTTCAAGCGATTCCGACGTGTTTACCAACGGCGCCTTGCTCTACGCCTATGATTGGGCCAATGCCAATACCACGGTCAACGGCGTCGCCTTCACCGGAGCATCCAGCGCAAACCCGGGCAATGTCAGCATCGGCGGCATCGGCAGCTATTATGGCGGCTACACGTCTTCGGACGCGCCCTTCAGCGCGTTGTCCTCCACTTATCGCAGCATATTGACCGGCGGCGAATGGGGCGGCGCGGTCGTGGCAACGGTGACATTGAATAATCTGACGGCCGGACACACGTATGCGGTGCAGGTATGGGTGAGCGACCCTCGCGGAGGGAGCGAGGCCGGACGTACAGAGAATGTCCTGGGTTACAATCAAGCCACCCTCGCCTACAATGTCCCTCCCGCGGCGGGCGGCGTCGGTCAATATTCCATCGGCGTCTTTACCGCCGCCGGCGGCAGTCAGACGTTCTCGCTTTCCGCAACCAATTCCAGCGGGTCGACGCAAATAAACGCTTTGCTTGTCTCCGACGTCACCACAAACGGTTATCAACCCGTCAATCCATCGGGGTCCGCGCTGTTGAAGGCCGGTGATACCATTGTGATTCAACGTCCGCAGACGCAGCCCTGGATCAATGCCATCGCCATGAACACGTTGACCAATCCCTGGACGCCGGGCACCGGCCTTTGCTTCGAACGCCAGGTCACCGCAGTGAACGGAAACCAAATCATCTTTGACGTGCCGCTCTGCAATCCCATTGAATCCGATTGGACGACTGGCCTGGTCTATCAGGTAACCGATTCCGGGCGCATCCAGCAGGACGGCATCGAAAACCTTTGCGCCGTCGGCCAAATCTCCGATTATCCCAGCAACATTCTCAACGGGGTTTTTGTCACGTATCAAAACATCAAGAACTCGTGGATCAAGAACGTCTATCTGGCCGGCTGGGGCAACGCCATAAACATCAATGACAAGTGGTGCACCGTCCAGGATTGCATCTATACGAATCCAGCGACGAGCTCGGCCGAGGACGCACCCGCCGCGTACACGTGCGGCGGGTCCAGCGCACAGTCACTGTTCCAGCGATGCACCTCCGATGGCGGCTATTATCACATCATGGTTACGCAGGGCTCAACGCCGGGGCCGAACGTCTTCCTCAATTTCAATTGTTCGGGCACGCATTACAACGGCGGACCGCACCAGCGCTGGGCCGCCGGCGCGCTCCACGATAACATCTACATGGCCCCCGATAGCGAAGGCGTCGATGCGGATTATACACCGTACCTGGCCATCAATAACCGGGGCAACGACGGCAGCGGCCAGGGCTGGGGCGCGGGCTTCAGCGTGATGTACAATTGCGTCGTTCCGCAGTTCTATCTTGAACAACCCGGCACAACCACCAACCAATATAATTGGACCATCGGCGGCGAAGGCTCCGTGCGCAGCTACAGCGACGACGGCATCTACGATACCCTGGGAACCATCGTCAGCCCGCACAGCCTCTATCTGGAACAACTCAAAGAACGCCTCGGCCCGGCTGCGGTCAACAACATCGGCTACGCGCCTTTTGTGCTGTCCGCCGCTCCGCTGACACAATCTGTGAACCCCGGCAATCAGGCCACGTTCACTATCGACATCACGGCCACGAACTATTTCGACGATACCGTGGCCTTGAATCTCTCCGGTCTGCCAACCGGCGCGGGCGTCACGTTTAGTCCCAATTCCATTGCCGGCGCCGGCGCTTCCACCGTGACCATTGTAGCCTCCAATTCCATCGCGCCCGGCCAATACACCCTCACCATCAACGCCGTCGATGCAAACCTGACCCTTTCCACGAACGTGATTCTCACCGTCACGACGCCCTCCGCGCCCATCTTCGGTTCGGTTCAATTCCAGGGAAACAGTTTGGTGATGACCGGCTCCAACGGCAGTCCCGGCGCGCCGTATTGCGTTTTGACCACAACTAATCTCGCCCTGCCGATTGCCGCCTGGACCATCCTTTCAACGAATACTTTCGACTCCTCTGGCAATTTCTCCTTCACGAACACCGGCCCGTCCGCGCCACAAGAATATTTCCTGCTGCGCTTGCAGTAGGAACTCAAATTTTTCGAATCCATTTCGTCCTTTTCAACGTTTTAACCTTTTAACGTTTCAACGCTTCAACGCTTCAACCTCAAAAATGCGTCTTGCGCTCAAATTTTGGAGCCGATTGCCAGTAAAATCGTGGTGTTTTGCGACATTTGCTTCGGTGTCAATAAGTTCACATTTAGTGAGGTTATTGACACCAAGCCA
>Ga0335075_10000530_pt1 | contig 66245 bp, 68 predicted proteins | sample Lox_Sample_24_FD_206723 | JGI IMG/M metagenome (GOLD analysis project Ga0335075, IMG submission 206723) | Soil microbial communities from Loxahatchee National Wildlife Refuge, Florida, United States - Lox_Sample_2.4 | ecosystem: Environmental > Terrestrial > Soil > Wetlands | place: USA...
ACGGGCGCAGGACGTGGAGCAGTCGCGATGCGGCCTGGCTGACGACCGACCTGCCGCGCTTGAGCGCTTGGCTTCGAGCGGCTGCCGACGGCGGACACCCCGACGATTGGACTGCCTTGGAGCCACTTCTGACGCTGTGCGTCGAAGATGAGCCGCTCTCTGTGGTGGCTCGTCTCGCACTCGAGCTCCGATCGGAGGACGTGCGAATGTCGGACATCCGGGATGAAGCAATTGAACTCAATCCCACGGCCGATGAGTTGCTGCAGGCGGCTGACGTCGTTGATCAGGCCCTCGACGGATTCCCTGTGAGAGACTAGTCGCGCTGGGCTCTGTGGGGCAGAGCTCGCATTGGGTCCGGGAAGCCTCCCTTATCGGGGAGTATCTGGGGCTGTCCATTCCCGAGACAGTTGACTTGGCGGAGTTACCGTCCCCGCTGGTGGCGGAGCTCGACTCTGGCGTCTCCGCACACATATCCCCTCCTGGGGAGGTCGCCGGCGCACTTGCTCCGTTGCCGCCGACATGCGCCGCCGCGAGGTGCTGGGCTGGAGTTAGGCCGAGGCCTGCCGCCGAAGCCGATAGCCGCTACGAGCCCGCAGGTGACGGCTCTTGCACCGTCCCGGCAAGCTGGTCAGTTTTTGCCTTTCGTGTTCGGCGCTTGGCCGGTGTTCGCTGTTTGGCGGTTGCTTGGTCGGACGTGTTGCCCACCATGTTCGTAATCGCTGCGCCCATCGCCTCCCCGATCGCGTTATTGAGATCTACGACCGAGCCGAGCGTGGGCTGCGTCGTGCTGGTGGAGCTCCCCTCGAACTGAGCCCGGAGCTGGCCGAGCTGCGTGGCGAACGCCGTCAGCACCACGCGGACTCGTGCGTGATCCGAGGTTGCCTGACGAATGCTGCTCACTGCCATGGCGAGCACCGACCCCACGGCGCTTACCGCTGCGCCGCCGCCGAAGATGCTGGCCACAGTCGTCCCATTGACGCCCTTGGGCGGGTGCAACCCCAACGTATGTCCCAACGCCGATCAACGCAACGCCGATGAAGAATGCTGCCCAGCTCAATAGGTAAACCGACGTGTAGCTCCGTTGCGAGAGCCGGACGACGGGCGAGAAGAACTCGTCGAATACGGAGTCGGTGTTGATGGAAGACGAGAGGGTCTGGTTTTCCACCTGGGCCGCGACCTTGTCGAAGACCTCCTTGGCGAGCCTGCGGCGCGCTTTGTGGTACCGCAGGGGTTGGTACCAGAACCACGGGAACAACATCGACGAACCGTCTGTGTAATTCCAGTACTTGGGTGGAGGGAGCGCTTTTCCGATGGCTCGAATCGGATTGCCGAAGAACTGGGCCCGCAGGCTCGGTGTCGCCGTCAGTAGCGCGGCGAGATAGTCGGCGTCCGGGTCGGGCCGGAACTGGACAGCAACAGCCGCGCCGGTGCCAGCGAACGCCGGCACTGATCCGTGGGCCAGCCTGAACGCGGCAGCCTTACGTCGACATCGTTGCCACAGGTCGCTGATCTGGTCCGTTCTGAGCGCGTGCTCCTCCGCCTCTGTCGCGCTCCGTCATCGAATTCGTAGAACACGACGACCTATCGCGGAGCAGCTGCGACTTTCAGTGCGGTCCAGCAACTCGTCGACTGGATCAGGGAGTTAAGAGCCGCGACGCCATACGCCTGCCTCAGCAGTACCCAACCAAAGCTGCGACTCAATCTCGAGAGCAGCCTTAGCGCGAGATGCCATTTGGAAGCGGGTTTCCAGTCCTAGAAAGCGCCTGTTTATCGCTACATGGCCGCCGCGCGGAGGCGACCGCGGGATGCCTCTCTCGTCAGGGGTAACCGCCAGTGCTCGGCTCTTCCCACCATGCGTCGGGGAAACTTGTTGCTGTAGTAGTTGTTCTCCTCGTCGGCCACCAGGATCCGCCAGGCCGCGGCGCAGAGCTGCTGTGACCAGCGCTGGCCTATACGCCCGGGATCCCGCGTGTCCCAGGTCGGCGCGACAGAATCAAGGTGCTCGTAAACCGCCGGGTTGTCGAAGAACATCAGCAGGTACGCTGCCGCCCTGCAAGGACGGTTTGCCTTGCCCCAGTCGTCGTCTGTCAGCCCGGAGAGTTTCTCAGCGAGATAGGTCAGGGAATATTTCGTCTTCATGCTGAACTCTGCCCACCACTCGCGGTTGTCCCAGGCCGGGAGCATCCGCAGTGAGTTGGTGATGAATTCGATGTCCTTCTTGTCAGGAGTCACAATTGGTACGTTAGCCATCATCCTCGGTCTCGCCTAGGGCCATTTATTCCGGCGTTGCGGGCCGGAGCATGCGGGGCTGCGTAAGGCCAGTTCTGGGCCGGGCGGCGAAACGGCCGACGGCCTAGCTGGCGGTCATCACCGGCAGCGCACACTGCGGTCTGACAGTGTCATCGGGCAGGTCGCTGTGGAGGCGCGGGGACGCCGGCCGCTGATCCGGGTCACCGTGCCGCCGCGTCTTGCGCGGTTCCTGATCGCGGCGGGGGGCCAGCCGACTGCCCGGACTCACGTCCTGGCTGAGGACTCGCTAAGGGCGGGCCCGGAACTTCCCGCAGTGCCCGGCAGAAGGCTGGAATTGCGGGGAAAGGGAGCCGACCAGCGGCGCCGTCAAGACGCGAAGCGCATGGCCGACTTTGCGGCAGGACTGATCTTCGGATTGGGCGGAAGCATCGAGCCCTACAGGTGTTCCAGCTCACCCCGACCGATTGGGCCGGCGCGAAGGAAGCCGCTCACGAAGTGCACGGGGCTCGAAGTACTGGCCTGGCGGCACGACTGCCCGTTTTATTCTCTATGTCCGCTCGCCGACTCTTGTCGGCATGCGGTGGATGAGTAGCGACGGCGCCTGCGGTGTCGTGCTCATCCGGCTCACGAACAGCGGGAACGGCCGGGACGGGGAGTGGCTGCGCGTCTCTAACCACGGCACCTTCATCGGCGAGGCACGGGGCTGGATGGCGTCGCGCGCCTGAGCGTGGACATCACCGACCTGCGCGAGACCTAGGCCCTGAGGCATGCCCCGCCTGATCGCCGCGACGGTGTTCTGCAGCGGTTCCGGATCAGAGACAGGCCCTCGCCCGTCTTTCACCGGTTTCGATTAGGGCAGATCTGCCACTTTGCCGGATAATGACTTCTTAATATCGCTTAGCAGGGATTAGGCAGGTCCTAGAAGACGCCCGTTTTGCCCGGTGTCGGAGCACGCTAGTAAGAGATACGCGAGCCTCGGCGGTCAAAGCACCGTCAAATGCGCCGCGCTGCTGGTTTGCGCCCCTAGGCTGCCCTCGTGCCAGCCGAGCAATACGAGCCGGTCGACGTGAGTCTGTGGGAGATCGTCCGGGAAGAGACGTCGGGAGTGGAGCCGAAGTGGTGGCTGCGCGATCCTGCGACTAAGGACGACTGGTTGTTCAAGACCGTCACAGTCAAGGATGGTCACGTTCACGGGGAGGACTGGGCAGAGAAGGCCGCCTCGCACCTTGCGGGGCTCGCTGGCATACCCGCTGCTCAGGTTGCCATCGCCACCCGCGTCGATCACGCCACGCAGGTGACCTTGCGAGGCTCGATATCCATGAACCTGGCGCCCCCGCTCTTCGACCTGCTGGAGGGCAGTCTGCTCCTCGAGGCATTTCCGGAATACGTGCATCAGCCAGGCCGTCGCGGGGGGCATCCTGGGCATTCTCTGGAGAACATCCGCACGATCCTGGCCGGGGCACTTCCGCCCCCAGGTTCGCTATTGCCGTTTGACGCGACAGCGTTTGACGTCTTCGCTGGCTATCTGATGTTCGATGCCTGGATCGCCAACACTGACAGGCACGAGAACAACTGGTCCATCCTTCGCCATGCCACAGAGCAGCACCGGCCGATCTACCTCTGCGGTTCCTACGATCACGCGAGCAGCCTGGGGTTCGGCGTGCTCGACGACAAGCGGACCATGCGCCTGACCGAGCCCGGACGTATGATCAACTGGTGCGAGAAGGGTGTTGCGTCGTGCTTTGAGCACACGCCTGGTCAACCCATCCCGAGTCTGGTGAGCACCGCCAAGAGGGCTCTCGAGATGGCAACACCACGAGCCATGACCCACTGGCTATCCCGGCTACAGAGGGTCAGGGACGCCGACGTTCACGAAATCATGTTCGGGATACCGGGAATGTCAGAACCGGCGCGTAACTTTGCAGTCAGTGTCCTTGAGATCAATCGGAGGAGGGTTCTCGATGCCTGGAGCTAGCACGCTTCCAGCTCTGAGCGCGCCCGAAAGCCGGTCCTCAGCGGCGCCCCGACGGCTGGTCGTTGCCTGGCAGCACCCCAGCACCCGAGCGATCCAGCCGGTTGCATTCCTCTCCTACGACGGCCACCTGTACAGGTTCGCCTACATCCAGAATGCCCTCTCGGTCGAGGGCTTCCGCCCTCTGCTGGGATTCGATCAGCTCTACGGCGTTTATAGCTCCGAGCGGCTATTCCCGCTATTCGCTCAGCGAGCCATGGATGCGCGACGCCCTGACTTCGGACGCTACGTGGCGAGCCTAGGGCTGGAGGGCGAGGAGCCAGAGCCCTGGGAGCAGATCGCGCGATCGCAGGGACGCCGGCAAGGTGACACTCTTCAGTTCTTGCCCGAGCCCGAGATCGTCGGGGATACGCTTTCCTGCCGCTTCCTGGTCAACGGCGTGCGCCACGTCCACGAGGAGACCCTTTACCCCGACGGTCGCGAACTGCGGGTGACACGCGACGAGGTAGAGTTCGCACTGGCCAGTCTGGAGCCAGGCGCCCCGCTAAGCCTGGTCCGCGAACCCCTGAACGAGCAGAACCCGCAGGCCATCATCGTCGCCGGGCCGTCTTCAGTCCCCGTGGGTTGGGTCCCGGATCTCCTGCTTGAGGACATGCACCGTCTCATTGCATCGTCACGCGTACACGTGAACGTGGAGCACGTCAACGGATCAGACGCGCCGTCTCACATGCGGCTCCTAGCCCGCCTATCTGCGCGCCCGGCCGCTGGCTTCCGCTTCTTCACTGGGCCCGGCTGGGAGGAACTCGCTCCGCCGCCCGGTCAGTAGGCGAAGACGTCGGGGAAGCCTCCGAGCTCGAGACCCACGCGAGACGGCAGGAACTCGCAGCACCTGTCGTACAAGCCTGCGAGCCCGAGCGCCTCAAGTCGTGCCTGCATTGCCTGAAGGAGCTTCGGCAGGTGGATCACGTCACCGGCCGCGTACTCCACCTGCTCGGCTGAGAGCACGGGCGCGGACCAGTCGCTAGTCCGGACTGGTCCCTTGTCAAGATGCACGCCCAGGTAGCGCGCCAGCAGGCTCTGCAGGCTGTGCATCTCGTTGGGACCGTGGGGATCCAGGAGCTTCGATGCGACCTTTGTGCACCGCACCGATGCCGCATCGACACCCCAGGTATGAGTCATGAATCGCAGGTCAAACGGGGCGTGATGAAAGACCTTCACAACTGCCGGGTCCTCTAGCAACGCAGCGAGCCGCACAGGGACAGAGCCAGCCGCAACGCTTATGACTGCCGCACCGACGCCCTCGGCGAAGAGCTGGCAGGTCCCGATCACGTCCGATCGCCAGTCCAGGCCTGAGGTCTCGATGTCCCATGCGACAACTGGAGCCCTGGAGAAACCCGCACTCATGCCAGCCGGCAGATCCACGCTGGCGACGATTGGCGCGCCGCTGCCGTTCACCGGCATTTCTTGCTCGCCCGCATCACTCGTGCACTATCCCATCTTCAGGGCAGCCGCCCAGGGTCTCCTTCAACATCGGCAGATAGTTGTGACGAAGGCTGGCGGGTCCGCTTGGTCACGTCTCGATTGTGCCCGGCGGCAGCAGGCGCCACCCGTGACGCTGCGGGAACTCCTCGGTGACGTACCGGTTGTTCTCCGCGTACCACTCCCACGCGTCATCGGCGTTGCTGCGGACGGGGTATGCCTGCGGATAGGTCCCGGCGAGCACAGAGAACCGGTTGATCGCAGCGAAGCCCTGTTTCAGTTGCCACTCGTTGCGTTCAGCCTGCGGGCCTAGCTCGTCAAGCTCTGCCTGCATCGCTGCGAAGGCCTGGCGGAACTGCGCCTCGTCCAGCAGAACGCCGCGGTAGTAGAGGTCGGCCCCGCTTGCGGGCACGTGCTTGACCCGCCGCGCCCTGGCCCTGGCGAGTGCCAGTAGTGCCCTGGTGAACCCGGGAGCGAACAGCGCGCCGCAGGCGGGGCCGACGACTGCCGTGGACAGGATGAGCCATGTTGTTGTGTCCATGCGTTCGAGGATGAAGCGCGGGACCGACAAAACCGGGCGATGTGACTGCGCGTGTTCGCCGTCTCGCGAATCCTGGCGTTTCAGAGCGCTTTCCGTCACGCTACGTGAGAGAAGTCGCCCTCGACTATCGTGCTAAAGGCCGTATCCCCTATGGTCTCCTTGAAGACGACCTCCCCGATCCGCCGGAGATCGCGCTCCACCCTGAGCTTCCATACCGGTTCAACCACTCTCAAATCGTGCCAGATCAAAAGCAAGGCCTGCATTCAGGCTTAGCCGAGTCGGCGCTGGGCTGATTGCCATGACGGTGATCTGATGTATTCCTCCGCAGCACTGAGGGCAACTCCGACTCGTTGCGGCCACTGCTCACGGACGCCGCGTGAAGATCACCCGCATATCATGCACGAGCGGACGTCCTTTAGCGACTGGCGTGCGTTGCCATCCCGACCTGCCAGAGCACGATGAGCTCCCTGGTCGCACTTCGATGAAGTGTCATGGCGGCGTACCGCAGACGCCGCTGAGCCGGGCAGCGAAGGCAGCACCAGCCGACGACTCCAGGCGCCGAACCTCCCTGCGGTCTCCGCGTCCTGCCCATGCTTGAGCCTGTCGTCACGCCAAGACACGCTGCGCTAGATACCGGCCAGCAGCGCGTCCATTTTCTCGGCTCCAGTGGTGAGGACGGGCCTGAGCTGGTGCCCAGTAGACGGTTTCGGTGACTTTGCTGCTGGCGTGGCCGACTAGGCGGGCGATCTCTTCCACGGCGACGTCGTTGTCGGACATGAGGCTGACGAAGGTGTGCCGCAGCTCCCGCGGTGTCCAGTCCGCACCGATCCCGCCGTCTTGCAGACCCCGCGGAACGACCGGCGCACGTTCGCCGCATCCAGCGGCTGCCCGGTGACAGTGCAGAACACCAGCTCCCCCGGTTCCGGCCTGGTCTCCGCGCGCAGCGCCTGCAGCGCGGTCACCGCCAGATGGGGCAGCGCGAGGGTCCGCCGTGACTTGCTGGTCTTGGTAAATCCCTTAGCCCGCACCGACCGCCGCACCGCCACGCTGGCCGGGCGAGGCGGCACGCTGGCGGGGTCGCCGAAGTCGACGTGCTCCCACCGCAGCGCCCGTGCTTCCTCGGTCCGCACCCCGTGCCCAGCGACAGCAGGATGTAGGCACACGTCCGCGGCCCGGCCGCCTTCGCAGCCGCGGTCAGCGCGCTGGCCTGGGCCAGGGTCATGCTGCGGCTCGGTCTCCCCTGCATGCCGGTCAGCGCGGACACGTTCCGCAGCACCAGGTTCTTGGCCTGCGCCCGGGTGATCGCCCGGGTCAGCGCCTGGTGCGCCTTCGCCACCGTCGCGCTGCTCCGCGACACTGCCATCGCGGCCAGCGCCCGGTCCACGTCGGTGACATCAAGGTCCCGCAGCCGGATGGAACCGATCACCGCCAGCACCGGCTCCAGGACGGACCGGTTCGTCGCTACCGTCTCGGGGTCGCGGCCGGGCAGCCCGCCGGTGAGCCAGTCCTGGCAGCCGCGCTGCAGGTCCTCAGCGCCGGCGTCGATGTGGTGCTCGCCTGGAACCAGTGGAGCAGAGAGCGACGACGGGAATGGGCGGCCAAAACCAGAGCGCAGGGGTTCGAGCCCGTTCTGCATTACATCCGGGTACCGCTTGATCAGGCGATCGCTCACGCCACCGTCCGGAACGCGCAGGTCCCGGCCTACGCGCACATCCTCGACGCCGCCGCGGTCAGCCACCTAGCCTCGATCTTCGAAGAACCTGATCAAGAGGAGGATCTTCAAGTGCAGATCATCGAGGACTGACCGTCACCGACTTGACGCGATAAGAGTGCGCCGCAGGCACCGAGTTAGGTGTCCTGCGTGCCCGAACACCTGATTTTTATCGCAGTTGCAGGCGGTTCATAGCCGGCAGTGCTTTCCGGGCGCTCGATTACACATCTCTGTGCAGGTAGTGCCTTCGGAGCGAAGGAAGAGTCTTTATTTGATCGGTGGGTTCTGGGTTCGATCTTTAGGCGCGCCCACTCCTCCCGTCACTTCTACTCGCTGTGCGACGCTTGTGCTGCCCGGCCCGGTTCTGTGAGCCTGTGTACCGTGGCAGTGGAGCTGGGTGAGTTGCGGGCCGAGTTGCTGCAGCGGATCCCGCGGCTGCTCACCGGGCACGACATTCCCGGCCTGGCTATCGCCGTGGTCCACGGGCCAGACTGCTGGACGCAGGGATTCGGGCACACCAAGCGCGACGGCGGCATCCCGGTCGGCGCGGAGACGATCTTCAGCCTGCAGTCCATCTCGAAGTTCTTTACCGCGTTCACCGTGCTGGCGGCGGTCCGCGACGGGCTGGTGGACCTCGATCAGCCGGTGTCGCGCTACCTGCCGGAGTGCACCGTGTGGTCCCGGCACCAGGACCGGCCGCAAGACACGATGACGATCCGGCACCTGCTGTGCCACGCAGCGGGCTTCACCCACGAGGCGCCGGTGGGCAACAGCTTCGCGGTCGGCGGCGAGTCATTCGATCAGCATGTCGCCAGCATCTCCCAGACCTGGCTGCGATTCAGGGTTGGCGCACGGCACGAGTACTCCAACCTGGGCTTGGACCTGGCCGCGGCGATCGTCGCCCGGGTGCGGAACGCTGAGTTCGCCGACGCCGTCCGGGCCAGCGTCCTAGGCCCGCTGGACATGACCAGGAGCACCTATCACCTGGCGCAGATCGAGGCGACCTCGGATCGGGCGGTCGGTCATCACCCGCAGGTGCCGCAGCCGCCGGTGAAGATGCCGATGCTCGGCGCCGGTGGCATGTATTCGTGCGCGCGCGACCTTGCCAGGTTCTTGCGCGCCGAGCTCTCCGGCCAGGTGCTGCCCGCGATGCTGGTGACCGAGATGCGGGCGGTGCAGCTGCCGGTGCGCGGTCAGGTCAGCGGCTACGGCCTGGGGCTGGGCGTATGGGCAGGCGATGGGTGGACGGTGTATGGGGGAAGCGGCGGCGGCTTCGGGTTTCTGGCCGACTTGTTCTGGGAGCCCGCGTCGGGCAGCGGCGTGGGCGTGCTGACCAACTCTTGTCACCCGCTGGTGTCGGCGTTCGCCCTGGAGATCCTGGCGCGGCTGGCCGGCCGGGACCCGCGCGACCGGTTCGCCGGCCTGCCGGTCTCGCGCGGGCCAGCCAGTGCAAAGGAATACGGGACGTTCTGCGGCCAGTACGTCGGGCGCGGCACCGTCCTTGACCTGACAGCACGCGACGGCCTGGTGGGGATGGCCGCCGAGGGCGAGTCGTTCACGCCCCTTGCGGTACTCGACGACGATGACCTGCTTGCAGACATGCCAGCCAGCCCTCTGCCGCTGCGGCTGCGGCCCGTCGCCGGAGCCGGCGGGCAGCCGGCCTATCTGCTGTCCCTTTTGGACGGATCAGCCCTCGGCTACAACTCGCCGCTGCCACCACCGACGCCGCGTGACGCAGCGCAGGCCGAGCGCCACGCAGACGCTCACGCAGGCGACTACCAGGTGCACGACGTCGGCCCAGCCAGCATCCCGGCAGCCCTGCAGTTGCGGGACCAGCGGCTGTGGCTGTCCGCTCCCGACCTGACCGGCGTGCCATGCCTCCGGCTCGACCCCGACCTGGAGACCGACGGTCTCTACTTCACCCCCACCGGCGAAACCCTGGACCTGCGCACCGAGCCGCCCATCTACGCAGCCGTGCCTCTGCACCGCGCCATGCCCAGGTGATCAGCCAGGGCCCGTCGCTCAGGGCCAATCGAGTGGGAGGCCGATGAGAGTTGAGGGGGCCGCAGATTCTCGAGCATATGCGCGAGGGAGGCTGGAAATGCACTCCATTTCTTTGACTCATCATGCGCAGAGTGCCGGCAACCTTGTCGGCGCGGGCTCGCAGTATCCGTGGTGGTCGCGGTCTTGCGAGCAGTTGCTGCGCTAGTCGCACGGTGCCAGGTTAGTACGAGGGGAGGGGTATAGCGCGGACCGACAAGAGCACGCTCGTCTGCGTCTTTCCACTGGGCTCCCAGACCGTTTGTGTTCGGAGTAGTACACCTCGAAGCTGCCTACGCCCTCGACTGGAATGTGGACAGGTCGGGCCTGAAGCCAGAGGTCCAGCTCCACTGTGACCGGATACTCAGCGAACGCCTAGCCGCGAGGAAAACAGCGTGGCTGCCAGATCAGGACCCCGAGAGTGCACGGCGCTTCCCATCTACGCCAGAAGTGCGCAGGGAGATTCTGCAGGGCAATCGCGTCCAAGAACGACAAGTAGGCCACTGAAAGCCGCGATCACGCGGGTGCACCAGGAGAACTACGGCGTCTACGGCGCGCGGAAGGTGTGGCTCCAGCTGAACCGGGAGGGCATCGCGGTGGCCCGCTGCACGACCGAGCGGCTGATGCGCGAGCTGGGCCTGCACGGCGCCCGGCGTGGCAAGCGGATCCGTACCACCCGCTCAGATGCGGACGCGGCCAGGCCAGCGGACCTGGTGCGCCGCCAGTTCAGCCCGGCCCGCCCGGACCGGCTGTGGGTAGCGGACTTTACGTATGTCCCGACCTGGTGCGGGATGGTCTGCGTCGCGTTTGTCCTCGACGCCTACTCGCGGCGGATCCTGGGCTGGCGGACCGCAACCACAATGCGCACCAGCCTGGTCCTGGATGCCCTCGAGCAGGCGCTGTGGACCCGGCGGCGTGACGGCAAGGGCGACCTGCCGGGACTGGTGCATCACACCGACGCCGGGTCGCGCAGTACACCTCGATCGCGTTCGACGCCGGCGGCGGCTAGCCGCCGCCGGCGTCAGCGCCTCGGTGGGGACCGTCAGCGACGCTTACGACAACGCCCTGGCCGAGTCAGTTATCGGGCTGTTCAAGACCGAGCTCATCAAGCCAGGCGGGCCGTGGAGCACCGAGGAGGTAGAGATCGCCACCATGGATTACGTCGACTGGTTCAACAACCGGCGGCTCTACCAAGCCTGCGGCGACATACCGCCTGCCGAACTAGAAGACGCCTACTACCGTCAGAACAACCATCTAGCCGACCAGCTGACAACAAACCGAGTCTCCGAACTCGCCGGGGCGGTTCAATCAGCCCTGTCCGTCAAAGCGGGGCAACCTCACACGCCTGCTTATGCGGGTAACGGCGCCGGGCGTCCTCGGATAGCTGAGGCTCGATCGCGGTCTCGATCACAGTTTTGCAGCACTGAACACGTTGATCAGGCCAGAGATTGTGTAGGGACGTTTGGTAAGTGTGATCTGGTCGCTCCAGCCGCTGCGGTAGGAGAACCGGGCGGTGGAGAAATTCTCTTCGCCCAAGGAGGCCATGCGCGCAAGTACAAGCCGCTGGGTAATGGGCACACGCCTAGATGTGAGAGATCGATACCCTCAGCCTTAAGAGCTTGCTGGACAAAACGTTCGGGAGGGTCGTCGCCGACGTGGCCCACTACACGAGTAGCCAGTTAACATCAAACGCCCTGCTCAGCGGGCTAGCCGCGCGGTTTTGCCTCGCCTTGGCCAGCGTCCGGTTGTGCGGAGAAGTCGTGTGGCGTCCGTCTAGGCGTCGGCCTCGGCACTGCGCCGCCCTCGTGGCTAGGCGGAATGCCGACGATCCGCCGGTAGAGGGCGGCTGCGAGAGGCGAGTCTGCTTCGTCGATCTGAGCTTGCCGGGCGGGGTCTGCTGCGCTGAGCAGAATCTCTAGCTGTATGGGGGTCGGTCTTCCCTTGGTTTCGGTGAATCGGGACGATTGCGCGTGATCGGGCACGGGGGGCTCCCTACCGGTCCAGGTCTTTCTGCAAGCTACATGGCCGCCAGCGTCGTGAATCTTTCCGGCAGAGTTTCCGCAGCGCTCTCGTTGGCCGTCCTGGCTGGGGCTCTGTCGGGTCTGGCCGGACTTCCACGAGCTCGTGACCGAGGCAATACCGCGTCTGTCTCTGCGGACGGGTGCCGACGCGAGTGGACGCAAGGTACGGCCAGGAATCGCTTCACAATACGGGCCGAGTCATCGCTGGCCCGATCGCCCGAGAGCGCAGCGGCGACTGTCGACGCGGTGGCCGCGGGGTCATCGTGAGGCCGAGGGGTTGGCCCGATTTCCGGGTCGCGGAGCCTGCCGTGCCATGACGTCCCGACGGCAGGCTACCGCGAATCAGGTCCTAATACGGGCTAGTGCAACCGCTGCTGTCGCATGCCTCGGACTGCGTACCTGCGTCGTCTACTGCGGCAGTGACGGTTCTCTGGTCGGTGGTTTGGACTGTCGCCGATTCTTTCGCGTCGGTGTCTATGTTGATCACGTAAAAGGACAGGCCTGCGGGCTCACCTTGCGCTACCGCCCAGGCGGTGCGGCACGTTGCGCTGTACCAGAGTGAGACGCCGCTTGCTGGTCCCTCGACTCTCGTGCCGTCCGTCTTGCAGAGCGCCGCAGTGTTGGGCTTCGCAGTCGACGCCAGTGCGGTGGGGCCCGTGCTGGCCATAGCCCCGGCAGCCAGGGCTAGCCCACTCAGAATGGTTAAAGTGCGCCGTACAGACAGGTTGAGCAGCATGAATCAGCACCTTTCTCGCGTCACACGCGAAATCATTTGGTCGTGCCACGATGAACTGAACGATGCCAGGCTGACGGATCGTCGTCCCGATGCTAGCGCGGCATAATTTTAATATCAATGGGCCATTTTAGATTGATTTGTCTCGCACCTTAGTCGCTGCCAGAGGGGCGGAGGGGCTCGGACGACGGTTCGATGTTCTTCAGCAGCCCATCCGAACCTTCCGCCCCCCAAGCGCAACTGTGCCCCGCTGACCTCGGAGCAGCTCGAGCAGGTCAGACGTCACATCCGGTCCCCGCGACGGGCTCGTGGCCACCTACCGGCATAAGCTCGCCGACTACGTTGGCTGCATGCATTCGCGCTGTGGATGGTTCGGCGACAGGATGGCAATGTGATCGACGTGGATCTGCGCCCCGAGCGGCGCGAGCGGCTCGCCGCCGAACTCCGCGCGGCGCTGACGGCGGCGATCCCCGACTCTCAGGCCGAGCTGCGCGGGTCACTCGGATCCGGCACGGCCGACCCATACAGCGACATCGATCTTGCTTGGATGGTGCCCGATGACATGTTCGCGGTGGCCGTGGGGTCCGCCGCCCCGGTCATCCAATCGGTCGGCGCGGTGTCATCGCTGCGCAGCGATCCCGACCTGGCCACCTCAGACCGTCGCCGCTTGATCTTCTTCCGGCTGGCCGGTCTACCGCTGTTCTGGAGGGTCGACCTGGATATCCGGGCCGCTTCGGTGGGCGCAGACAACAGCTACGACGACGCGAATCCCGCCGCTCGCAGCGAAGCCGGATGGTCGAGGCCAGCCAGCGCCATAGAGAATGCCGTCGCCGCTATCAAAGCCAGCGTGCGCGGCCAGCCCAGCACCGCTGACAGCCTGCTGTTGCGCGGATACCAGCGCATCGGCCTCGACGCGGTACCGGCGGCAGACCTGCCCAGCAGCATCATCAGGCTGGCGGATTCCTGTGCCGCAATCGAACCCGGGCTCACCGCTCTGGCCTCCCAGGTACGCCAAGCCGTACGGACCTTCGCCAGGGCTGGGTTAGTTGCTCTCTGCCAGCTGAACTTCCGGCATCTTCCGTGTCAAGGTGTCGCCGCCGTAACGGGGTGGCCCGAGTGGCGAGTTGATCGGGAATGGAAGCAGCCATCGCCCTTTGTGGTGACCCGCGGAGCGGCTCGAGTTGCGGAGAGATTCGCTAGGTGAGCAGATCAAGCAAGCGACCTGCGGCACGCTGTTCTGTTCCGGCGGGGTTACGCTGACTGGCGCGGCCTCCGGGCAGCAGCATAATCAGCCAGGCGGCGGCCATTATGCGTCGCAAGTTCAGTACTTCATCGCGTTCTGCCGGGCTCAGGTCGAACCGGTTAAGGAAGTCGTCGGCGTCGATGCCGCCGTGCGCCCATACCGTCAGGTGCTCGGTGAAGTCAGCTAGTGCCTGTGCCCTGCTGCTCGGCCCGGAGTCTTCGAAGTCGACGACCCGGACGTTGGTGCCGTCCCAGAGGAAGTTGGCGAGGTTGCCGTCGCCCTGGGCGAATACCTGGTACTGATCGCTTTCCGCGAGCCTGGCTGCCCAGTCACCGGTGGTGAGCCAGGCCAGGACTTCTTGCAGAGCGTGGCGTGTCAGCGGGTCGGCTGTATCTTCCGGGCAGGCTGCGGCTAGCTTCTGGATCTGTGCCGGGAAGGTTTCCGGCGGGAAGGTGCGCTCGAATCCGCTGTAGGCGGCAGCCGGAGGAGCATAGTGCATGCGATCAAGCGCGAGAGCGATCGCGTCGAGCTGATTGCTCGTGACGTGCCCTGTTAGTGACTGGCCAGGCACGCGGCTCATGACAATCTCCGGTTGCTGCTCGTCCAGGCTGGCCCCGATCGGGCGTGGCGCGAGACCTGGAGCATGCTCGTGGAGAAGCGACAGCGCTCTCCACTCACGAGTGGCCTCCGCGCCGCAACCATGTCGGAATCGCTTCACGACTGTTCGTTCCCGCACGCTGATTTCGTGGGTGCTCTCGATGGCCACGTTCGCTAACGTTACATCGCGGACATCCTCTGCGTTTCTAGCTCATCCTGGCTAGCTGTGTGACCGAAATCTGATTGGCCACGAGTCCCCGCCTGCGGGCATCGTGAGCCGGTGAGCGAGATCGCTGAGAGCCAGCCCACATCGGCTCATGGAACATCGGCTTTAGCCGTCGCCAGGGTGCGCAGCACGCAGAACTCGACGATCTGCACGCCAGAAAGCTGTAAGTTGTAATTGGCTCTGGCCCTCAGTCGACTTTCTCCTGCATTTTGCACCGGGTGCTGCAGACGGCACTAGTCGTCGTGAGCCTTGTCACTTCGCGGGACACCGAGCAAGAGTGCGGCGGAGCTGAGAGCCAGTCACATGTACGAGAGTACGAAGCAAGTCCACTCCCCCTGCCTGGCCCGGAATCCGAGCGGAGAATGGCCATAACGCGTATACGCTATGCCTTCCGTGCGAGGCTTTCATCCATGGCGCGAATCGGGACCTTCACAGAGGAGGGAAGGGAACGATGGGCCTATCTTGGCAGCGACCACCGTCCGGTTCCCGGAACGAGGTCTCCCTGTCTCACCGGACGGACATGGGCGGCACGTTCCCAGGTGAGGTATCTGGGGGCGCGGATTGTCTCGCGCTGCTCCATGAGAAGTCCGAAGAGCAGGCCCGTCTACGCGCCGCCGAAGATGCGCTGAACCGCGCATACTGGCGCATGGCCAAGGGCGTGACGTCGGTGACAGGCCTCGCGGCTTGTCTCTTGGTGGGCGTAGCCGCAATGTCGGCCGCTGTCATGGTCCACGATGATCGGCCTGCACCTCCGATGTCGGTCCTGATCTACAGCACTCGCCGATAACCGGGCCTGTCCTCCGCCGGCAGACGCTGACAGCCAGTCTCTGCTACCAGATTACGAAAGAAGCCCCCGGGCCTCTCCAAAATCCCTGCGGGAATGGCTAATGGTACCGCGCCTATACTCTTCCAATTGTCCATGCCGGAGACCACAATGGTGGCGCCGAAATTAGCCGTTTCGGCTAGGTGCCATTCCAAGGGCGTGGCTCGGCGAAGCAGTCCTGCGACACCATGATGGAGACAGCGTCATCAAGGACATGACGCGCCGCGGCGGAACTGTAAGTGATGACTGCGCCACTCGACTGGCCGGCGCGGCCCGACGTTAGCGTCAGCCCGAATACGAGGTTCAGGTTCGGGCGTCGCGCTACGGCTGGGGACAGGGCTTCCGCCACGTACTGCGCTCACGCGAGGTCGGACAGAATAGACCGATACCAGCCAACCGAGGCGAGGGGTCATGCCGGCATGGGAAGAGGTATCTGCTGATGGGGTCCACCGAGCCGACACTGCGCCGGGCTGGCCGGGTTTTGGTGATCGACCCGGCCAACCGGATTCTGCTTCTGGAGGGCTTCGACCCAGCCGAGCCGGATCGCCGGTACTGGGTCACGATCGGCGGCGGCCTCGAGGATGGCGAGAACACAGCCGATGCCGCGCTCCGGGAACTGCGGGAGGAAACCGGGATCGCCGCGGCTGCCGATGAGCTCGCGGGCCCGGTTTGGCAGCGCCGCACGGAGTTCAGCTTCGACGGCACCCGCTACCGGCAAGACGAGGATTACTACCTTCTGCGCACCGGGCACGTGCAGGTCAGCCTGGCCGACCTCGACGACATCGAGCGCCAGACAGTGACCGGCTACCGCTGGTGGAGCCAGGAGGAGCTGGCCTCCACGGCCGAGGTGTTCTACCCCTCCGAACTGCCCGGCCTGCTCCAGCAGCTAGCGCCGGGCGAGGGTGAACACGGCGGGTTGCAGACATCTCCTCGCTGAGGCTGACCACGCTCCTGCAGGAAGCACGGCGCCGAAGCTCGAAGACAGCAGGTCGTGCCATGCGAATCCAGAACCCCGCCGATCAGCTCAACTCACCTGTCGGATTGCAGCAACGGCGCAGCCTGCATGTTAAGGCACGGGCATCCTTCACGCACTCATCTGCCGACGACGCCTTGTTCCGGCTGGCGGTCAACAACGTCTGCAGACCGCGTGATTGGGCTAGGTCGCGGATGAGTTGCTCCTTCGTCACAGTCATAGTGCTCACGCGTCCGAAGTTAGTAAAGCCATACAAGGCCCAGACCTGGAAGAGCAAACGGTCATTGCCACCAAGTAGTTCGTCGAAGCTTTTGTCCGGCGGTTCGGTCAGGAAGCGGTAGCTATTGCTGCGCACGCGTTCTGCTACCTGCTGCGGCTGCCGGCTGCAAGCTGGTCCCGGCTTCGCTGGCGGTCATCATCCGGTCCTTGCGTGCCGGATGCGCGGGTCAGCCACTGCGTAAGGCCGTCGGAAAGCATCTGCCCCCAGTTAGTGACAGGCGGGGCGGACCTACGCTACTCCTACCAATACAACCAGACGGCCCCCTCCGCGAAGGGGCCACTCATACGCATTATCTCCGATAGCCAGCCAGGCGGGAGGATCAACCTTGCCCGGTAAGGTGATCCTTTTCGGCCGGCCTAGGCCTAGTATGGCCGCCACCGATCCACTACGGTCGCGGTCATGAGCGGAGGTACGAGCATGGCAATGGGATTGGCGGTCGAGCATTTCAGCGGAGACTTAGGCGGCCAGGATTGGCTTGCGGCCCGGCTTCGGGACGCCACAGGCATTGACACTGTGGTGCCTGAGAAGCGGCCTGATACTGACGCTTCGGTAAAGATACTGATCGACAAGGAGATCGGCTCACAGTCCACGGAGCGGCTCTCGCTGCGGTGGCGGCCCGAGGGCTTGGTGCTAGCCACGTGGCCAGCCGAACTCAAGAGTCAGGCCGTGGCCACATACCGCACCGGCAGGGCCCAGCTCATCCTGGCCTTCGCCGCGGGAATGCCGGCGGGCTGGCGGGTACGGACCATCGGGCAGCTCGCTTACCGGTTCGCGGCCATCCCGCAGCGGCTCTACCTCACCGGCGATCTCGACCTGGACAAGTACGTGCACGGGTGGCTCGGTGACGATTTCGCATATGTCGGCGGGCACCACTACGACCAGGTCCGCCCGGTCTTGTGGCCATGGCTTCTAGAACACCGATACGCCAGCCCGAACGACGAGAGCAAGCTTCCTGGGTACCTCAGCCGACTAGGTAAGCGTGATGCGCACCTGCGGCCGGGCATCGCCATCGAGCGCACCTGGAGCCCGGCGGAGACGACAAGCCTGGATCATCGCGGCGTCATGGCCGACGAACTGCGTGCCGCGATCACTCAACTGCTGGGCATTCTCCAAGAGCCGCTCCCTCCTGCCTGCGCCGCGCCGCGCCCCTAGTGAGGGACACTGCCGGCCATGGCGCTCCAGAAGCTCGGCGAGGTAGCCAAGGATGCTGCGGCGGTCACGACCCGGCGCCCGGCAGCAGGGGCGAGTCGGGCGCTGACGGCGCCACCTGGCTGGCCGCCGAGGTGGCGGCCGGAGCGATCAGCTCTGGGTTTTGGGTCTGTGTAGATCGTGACCATGCGCCGACCGGAGACCCATGGGGTTACGGGGCCGTTGCCCAGGTGCTATTCCGTTGGGCCGTGCATTGATCTGCCGCGAACTCGGCGCGGCATTGCCGGTCCCTTTGCATTTCGGGTAGATCATCGCTTACGTGCCATTCCCGTGGGACAACCTCATCCTCGCCGCCTCGACGCTGGGAGCCGCACTGGGGTCGGCCGGTCTGACGAGCTACCTGAACAGAAAAGACCGCGCAGCCCAGACGGAACGCACGGACGCTTCAAACCGGGCGGAGCGGCAGGCCGCTGCCTATCAGGCCGTTGTGGCCAGCGCAGCAGTAGTGCAGCACAACTATTCGCAGCGCTGGGGCAAGTTCGATGACCTCAGCGCATCCCAGCAACTAAGCATTCGCAGCCGCGGGGCCATAGTTTCTGCCGAACTACTGCGCGCCATTGCCGACGTGCAGTACAGGGGGACGGAGGCTGCCCGGCAGAGCGCTGAGGTCCTGCGTCGAGCTGCTCTAGATGCCGAAGACGCTCTTGAGTACGGCTCCGCCGACGAGATCCAAGAGGCACTGGAGAACTTCGCGGCGGTCAGCAGGGCGTTCACTGACGCTATTCGTCAGCCGACCGCGCCGTCTTGAGCCAGTCATGCCGGGCGTTCGGCACCCGGCAGCCCACCGCGCGACTAGGCCGAGGATGCCGCGTGTCACTGTCGCCCCGACATGGCAGGACGGGGCGGCCACGCTTACACTCGCGCCGTGAAGTTGCCAACGGTGCCAGACCTCTGCCTCTTGCTCGTTCGCACCGATTACTCGGACGACCGGGCTTGGCACGCCGCGCTTTCAGCCGCGACGGCGATCTACGACCGGGACGATTTCGAGCGAATAGGCGCGCCTCTGCAGCCGGTCGAGTCACCCGCACTCTCGAATCTCAGTCCTGAGGAGCTGGTAGCGCTCCCACGCGAGGACTACCTCGGCGAGATCGCTGTGGCGGATGCGCAGACGATGCGGGATCAGACGGTGCTATTCGTCGACTTCAACGAATTGAATGAGCAGGTCGGTCGCACGTTTCGGTCGATCCCATCGGAAGTTGAGCCGATCGTGGCGAATCTGTCGCTCGCGAACATGGACTTCGCCGACTTCGCCGATAACGTCGATTCAGATGGGATCTTTCGCGGATTCTGACCTGGCTTGCGGCACGTCGGCGCACGGATCACACGCTTGTGATCGGGCGACTGATGTGCGAAAAGAGCACGGCGCTTGCACGGCGCTCCACTGCCGGATTGAGCCGTACTTAGATCAAGGCGGCGCCTGCGGGCCGCATCAGCGCTGCCCGCGCCGCGCTCTGGCTCGAGGCTCCGCACGCGCGGGCGCGCCTGGCCCGCCTTTCGCTATTGACCTGTTTGGCATCCTCCGACACTCTGGCGTAGCAGTCGCGGGCTCGTCCTGCTCGGCTCCGATCGTCCAGCGCCTGGCCGCCATGTCAAGGCCGCCTGTGGCGCCGCTGCTCGGTCGGCTGCGCCGAGCCTGGACATGGTGGTCATGCGCCTGGTTATTCGCGCCTACGAGAAGGACGGAGTGTTCTAACGGGTGAGCGAGGACGAGGGCAGGCGCGGACAATGGAATGGAAAAACCTTCATCGTCTCAACACTGATCGGGTATTTCGCTGGCACGCCCTGGCCTTTCGGGCGCCTCTATATCGACGACGGGCCCATCACCGTGCGCACGATCAAAGAGAAGACATGCCTGAAATCGGAGATCACTGAAATATCGCTGGAGAAGTAGGGCCCGGCTAATCAGCTGCTGTTCGACGATGTCACCGGCAAGATGTCCGACGTCGCCGTGCTGCTGAGCATGAGAGTTAAGGGTGTAGTGGCCGAGTTCGAGCGGAGGGCGACCCCGTGGTCGACCATCGGTGGAAAATGCTGCCGTTGCCCCAGGGCATCGTTCCCTGGCGCGACCCGGACACCAAGACAGGCAACGAACCACCTGAAAAGTAACCGCGTCGGTGCGCCGCCAAGAAATTCATCGAGCTTGGACAAGGTCGGCCTGGCGGAGCCGACTCACCGACCGGTCAACCAGAAGGCCCCGTGCTGCTAATGCTTCAAGAACTTCGCGGTCCCGCAGGGTGACGAACACCAGGGGCGCCACCGAGCTGTCCGAGCGCATCAGGACGCCGTGGTTGGCTATCGGCCACTCAATCAGCTGCGCTGTCGCTAGCTCGCTGTAGCGCGCCTCCCACGTCGGCAAGAGCACCTTCCAGAACCCCCGGCCCCGCACTCGGACTCCCCAGTCGAACATCTCAAGCCGGGCCGTGCCCGATGTCGCATTCACGGTCTGCGTCCGCAGACCGCCCTTCCACACAGCGACAGGTAGCTCTTCAGGAGCAGCTATCGTCCGGCTCGACTTAGCGGACCGGCTCCGGAACAACGCGACCGTCCCCGCAACGACCGCGAAAGCGACGACTCCGAAGGCGATCCCGAACCCCACCTGACCTCCAGATCACGAATCCCCATGCGGCTGAGCTGAGCACACAATCAGCGGTGACAGCAACCCATTGGCTTAATAATCAATCAGCACCGTCCGCCAGGCCCGACCGCGGAAGTGGCCGAAGTCGGAACAGCTCAGGCGTTACCGACGGGGCGGGCGGGCTGAAGCGGCGCCGGACCAGGTCAGCTGGCCGGGCCGCCGCCGGTGCCGCGATGGTGGTGCGCACCCGTTTCCCGCGGCGGACGCCGGCCAGGCCCAGTTCGCGCATCAGCCGGGCCACGGTGCACCGGGCCACGGTGATGCCCTCCCGGTTCAGCGCCAGCCACACTTTCCGGGCGCCGTAGACGCCCAGGTTCGCTTCATGCACCCGCGTGATGTGCGCCTTGAGAGCGTCGTCGCGCAGCTGCGAGCGTGACCGCGGCCGGGACGCTGCATCGTAATAAGTGGACGGGGCGATCGGGCAGTCCTGCTCGCGCAGCACCGCGCAGATCGGCTCGACTCCCCACCGCAGCCCGCCATCGGCGCGGTCCTTGTGCTCGGCGATGAACCTCACGAGCGCGGGTGTGGCCGGTCGAGCTCGGCCGCGAAGAAAACAGACGCAGCTTTGAGGATGTCGTTCGCCCGGCGCAGCTCAGCGACCTCACGCTTGAGCCGCTTGACCTCGGCCGATTCCTCGCTGGTCACGCCCGGACGGGCGCCGCTATCAACCTCGACCTGGCGGATCCACTTCCGCAGCGTCTCTGAACTGCCGATACCCAGTTTCTGCGCCACCGCGCCGATCGCCGCCCACTCCGACGGGTAATCCGCTCTCACCTCGGCGACCATGCGGACCGCTCGCTCACGCAGCTCCGGCGGATAGTTGCTCGCATGTCGTGCCACTGCTCCATCTTCTCCTCATGAGATGGAGCCTCCGGACACGCCGGACCGATTCAAAGCACGAGACCCGCCCAGCCGCGCGGCGAAGTGGGTCTCCATGCGTGCGTGTGCTACTTGAGACCCTGCAGCGTCTCCGCGCATGGCGCGCATGCTGACTTGGTGTAGTAGTCGCTGCCGCGCCGGAACACGAGCGCCGCGCTGGCTGGCCTCTCAGGGTGCAGCCAGCAAGTAGCGCGAGCGTCCGGGGCATGGCTGCCGATCAGCGTCCCGCCGCTTGGCGGTGGGGCCTCGGCTGGCTTGGCGCTCGCGCGGCCATTCCGCAGTTGCAGCTGCACTAGCTCATCGCGCCTCCTACGGCGCTGGACGCCCTCGTTGGCTTTGCCCACGACGAATCCAACAACACTGATGCAGATCAGGACGGCCCAGATGGTCCCCACGTCATTCCCCTTGGTTCCGGATAACCCTTCGGGACGGCATCGGTCTAGTGCTCCCCGCGCGGGATGTCGATCACTTCGTTGTCTCTTGTGATGCGTACGTGTTCCTGTGTGACGCGAAGTGCCAGATCGGCGTTTACCTCGCGACTTGTGACATACGCCACGCCAAGCGGACCAGCACAGGCGCAAGAAAGACCTCCAATCCCGCTAGGGAACGGACGTCTCTTGGTTTCCGGGCCGCGACAGGTCGGAGCTTTGCGGCTAGTCGGTAGCCAGCCAAGGCAGGAGCGTGCTCGCGGTCACGCCGCTGATCGCCTCGGACATCGGCAGCGCGCTAACCGGACCATCCGTGGGCGCCGGGCCGGATCGCGCTCGGTTGTGTACAGCCGGTCAGTGACCGCCGGCGTGCTTGGTTAATACCATCCTGTGAGCCAGGCTCCCCGTAGGACAAAACCATCGGTGATCGGCTCGTCGATGGTGAACGTTGTCTCCGCTGGCGGCCGGGTAGGCGCCGGTGGCCGCCAGCCGGGCAGGTCACCGAACGTTGTGCTGAACGCGCGAGCAAAGCGCGCTAGCGGATCCGAATCCGGGTCGGCTAGCCCGAAATGCAGTGCATAAGGAAGTAGTCGCTGCGTAAGTGCCGACGGCCATTCAGCAGATTTCAGGTGGCGCAGGTTCCGCTGAAACGCCCGGATCCGCACTGCCAGATCCTGTCCCTGCGCGGTGCGCTCCTCATGATGAAGATGGCGCAGCCAGCCGCGGCGAACGGCATCACGCACAATGGCAGCGCGCACCTTATCGAGCGTGGCAGGCAGCCGGGATGCCAGCGCTGACAGGCTGACCGTTGCCTCCGCTCCAGCAATGCCCCCCAGGAGGATCCGCTCGTACTCGGCGACCGAGTCGTGCTGCTGTCGGCGCGAGCGGGCTGCCGGGCTCAGAAGCCAGCCGCCGTCAGCGGCGACCATGTCCTCCTCGATTCGCAAGGCATTCCGGATGGCCAGATCTACCAATGTCGCCGCGACGTCACCGATGATTACCCGGCCGATCACGACCACGCCGAGCTGGCCTGGCCGCAGGCCTTCTGGAGGAACCGGGACGCGCGCAATTGTGTCCGCCATCCCGTCAAGGTACCGATACGCGCCGCGACGTTCTAGCCAAAGAGAACCGCGCACTCGGCGGCCGCCAGCAATCAAGTCTCCCAGAGTGCGGCGGCAGCTAGGGCGGCAAGTAACTGCAAGCGGGGTGTACTCCAGAAGAAGATGTTTCATTTCTCGCCCCTTCAACAGCACGCACAGAGCCTTGCTGCGGGTCGAGGTACGCAGGCGCATCCCCTAGTTGAGAGCGGTCAATGGTCAGTCTCAAACCCTCGCCCCAAGGTCGGCTGGATGCAGTGCGCTGCCCGGCCGCGCAGCGCAACCACATGGGGCACCTGTGACCTCCAGGTCGTGTCAACCTCGGGGTCCTCGCGCCTTCGAGGGCTAGTTACAGGGCAGACGGGCGATACGGCGGGACCTCCGACCGTCCGCGTGCTGCCAGTCTCACGATCGCGGCGATCGCGTAGATAATGCCCAGCACGAGCAGGACGTACCCGAAGGCGAGCGGACCGTTCTCCTGGCCGCATCCGGGCGGCGTCTGCCCGCTCAGAACGAAAGTGCCCGCCTCACAAAAAGAATGCGCGGCCTGCACCAAGATCCGAATCTGAGCTTCCCAGTCGACTACACGCTCGCGCCCGACGAGACGCCCCGCTCTGTCATCTTGCCGTGACCAACTGCAGTGCCAAGAGCAGTCAGCAGGCGGTTCGAAAGCTAGCCCGTCTGACCTCTCGAACACACCGCACAACCGCAACGCCCTGAGGCTCAGTTAGGCGGCTCCGTACCGCTGCTAGGACGGTTGGCAACCCCGCCCGGAGTCAGGCCTGTCACCCGCCAGGGCTGCACGAGCGTCCTAACTAGCGGAAACGAGGATCTTCCGGAGGCACCATGAGCACTGAGCCACTCGGGCTGACGTCGGCGCAGATGGAGCAGCTCCGCGGTGAGCTCGGCATCCGCCGGCCGCGCTGGCCGCTGATTGCGGCCGCCGTCATCATCGTCCTGGCTGCCGGTGGCGCCAGCGGGTACGCAGCTGGTCACGCGCGCCCGCGGACTATGGTCCGGACGGTCACCCGTGTCGACCACGTGATCACGGTGAAGACGGTCACCAAGGTGCGCACCAGGACTGTCACGAAGACGCCGACCGCCGGCTCGGGCGGTAGCAGCACGCCGTGCGTGGAGCAGGGCGGGACCGTCGTCCCGGCCGTCGGTGCCGCTGCGGCGGGTGTACCTGGCCTCACCACCTGCACTCTGTCGATTCAGTCTGACGTCCCGGCGTCCAACGGCGACACCCTCGTGATCACCGCGCCGGACGGCACTAGCAACAGTTACCCGCTAGGCACTCCATTGGGTGGGACGGGCTAGCAGTGACCGTGCCCACGCGCCCAGTCAGCCTGCCTCTGGCGCGTCCGGCCAGAGTGCCTGCTCGATCCGGTCAGCGGCTTCGCGGGTCAGCGGGTCGGTCGGATTGGTGTCGATCCGGGTCGTGGTGACCTGGGCGTGCCCGAGAAAGCGCCGAACGTGCAACTCCGTGCCGTTGGGCGTGGTCGGGCCGTGCCTGAGCTCGTGCAGCTGGATCGAAGGTGGTCCCGCCCGGCCCGGCCAGGGTCGTGAATGCACGGGTGAGGCGGTCGGGAGCCATCGCTCCAGCTGAGGTTGGTGAAGACGTGCCCGCTGTCCCGGTAGGCAGGGGCCGGGCGCTGCCGCCTTAGCGCGCCGCCGGTCGCAGTGTGTGCGCAATGTAAACCGCCGTCTCACCCGTCACGTCAATAACAACGGGGCGCCGCCAGGATGCGCGGATAGAACGGGCAAGCGCCCATGGGGACGAAGTCGACCCTCGTGGTCAACCACACGTCGTGCTCAGCCCAGCCGTGATTGAGGGGAGCTAGCAATGAGGACTCTAGGGGTTTTCATGGCCGGGGCAGCCTTGGTGTTTGTCGCCCTGTTTGCCGGGTACGAGGCCGGCTCCCATCGCGTTGCGGCCCAGTCTTTGGACTCGGCGAAGACGCATGCTGATGTAGCCGCCTCGGCCAGCCCCAGCGCGTCCCCGAGCGCCACGCCAGTGGTCAGCATGAGCAGTAGCGCCACACCTGTGGTCAGGAAGCGCCGTAAAGCCGCGGCATCCCCTGCGGTAGCGAACAACGTCAGCACGGATGGCGTGCCGCTCCCGACTGAGTCGCTGCCGCAGTACATCGGCGACGTCGGCGTGCAGAGTGGGCTTGACACCGTTCAGCTCAATGAGATCTCGGAGTGCCTTGCTGCGGGTGACTGCACCCAACTCGCCCAGCAGCTCTTCGCGACGTTTGAGGGCGTCGGGACGTCGTCCAATCCGGCAAATTCAACCGACATCTGTCTTGAGGGCGGCGCATGCACTGCAGCTCAGCAGCAGGCGATCTACGGGCAGTACTAACCCTGGGCTCCGCACACCGGCAAGCCGGGTAGTCCTCGCGCTTGTACTCCTCGTGCTGACCGTCACGGCACAACCACGCTCCAGGTCGTAACTGTCCGGGGGATCTCGCCTCGGCCCATCGTCAACCTACCTAGTGCCACGCGCGTCAAATCATCTGGAAAAGGAGACAGACCCACATGACTGCATCAACCGGCGATGAGGCCGCCCAGGATCCCATGCCGCCCCAGTACCAGGTTCCCCAGTACCAGCTTCCCGGCGGTCCGCAGCCGTACCCAGCGGGTTACTGGCAGCCAGTCGCGTATCAGCAGGTCCAGCCGCAGCGCGTTACCGACGGGCTTGCGATTGCGTCAATGGTGCTGGGCATCGTGTGGGTGTTCTGGATCGGATCCATCCTTGCTGTGATCTTCGGTCACGTCGCGCTACGCCGCATCGCGCGCGAGGGGAAGGCCGGGCGGGGAATGGCGATTGCGGGGCTCGTGCTCGGCTACATCGGCGTCGGAACCCTGGCGCTGCTCATCCTGCTGCGCGTGATCCTTGCAGTAACCAACAACTCCTGATCGACTCGAGGAAATCTGTAGTCGGTCCGGATTTTGCCGAGCAGGGCACTGGGCGTCAACTGAGTGGGCTCGGAGCGCGACGCCACACAATTGTCGGATCAAGGTACTTCCGGATGAAAGCGCTGGGCCGCGACGATATCCACGGCCGGCGCCAACGCGGCTGCCGAACACCGGGGCCAGGATGGTCCGGGCGTGAGGTGCGCTAGCCACCGGCGCCTAGCAGCGCGTCCATTTTCTCTGCGCCGGTGGTGAGGACGGGCCGGAGCTGGTGGCGGTACACGGTTTCGGTGACTTTGCTGCTGGCGTGGCCGACCAGCCGGGCGATCTCTTCCACCGCGACGGCGCTGTCGGACATCAGGCTGACGAAGGTGTGCCGCAGCTCCCGCGGTGTCCACTGCGGGCCGATCCCCGCCGTCTTGCAGACCACGCGGAACGACCGGCGGACATTCGCCGCGTCCAGCGGCTCCCCGCCGGCGGTGCAGAACACCAGCTCCCCCGGCTCCGGCGTCATCTGTTCATGCAGCGCCCGCAGCGCGGTCACCGCAAGCTCCGGCAGCCCGAGGGTCCGCCGTGATTTGCTGGTCTTGGTATCTCCCCTGGACCGCACCGACCGCCACACCGCCACGCTCGCCGGGCGAGGCGGCACGCTGGCGGGGTCGCCGAAGTCGACATGCTGCCACCGCAGCGCCCGCGCTTCCTCAGTCCGCACCCCGGTGCACAACGACAGCATCACATAGGCACAGGTTCGCCGCCCGGCCGCCCGGGCGGCGGTGGTCAGCGCGGTCGCCTGGGCCAAGGTCATGCTGCGGCTTGGCCTGCCCTGCGTGCCGGGCGGCGTGCCGGTCAGCGCCGACACGTTCCGCAGCACCAGGTTCTTGGCCTGTGCCCGGGTGACAGCCCGGGTCAGTGCCAGGTGGGCCATCGCTACCGTCGCGCTGCTGCGCGTGGCGGCGACCGCGGCCAGTGCCCGGTCCACGTCGGTGACATCCAGCTCCCGCAGCCGGATGGACCCGATCACTGCCAGCACCGGCTCGAGGACGAACTTGTTCTTCGCGACTGTCTTGGGGTCCCGGCCCGGAAGCCCGTCGGCAAGCCAGTCCTGGCAGCACCGGCAGACCGTGTAGTTCGCCGGCGCTGGCTTAGTGATCCCGGCGTCGATTTGTTTCCGGAGCTGTTTGAGGGCGTCCTGCACGGCGGCCTTATTCGGCCCGGACACCCGCCGGCGCAGCCGCCGGCCTTCCGCGCTGCGTCCCAGAGTGATCTCGCCGCGCCATCTTCCCGGGCACCGGCGGTGCCGCGTACTGTCCTTGCATGGGCCGTCATGCTCGAAGTAAATGGCGTCATCGCCTTTACTGCGCCGCTCTTGCATCCCTTAAGAATAGTCCCTCTGGGGGACTATCCGGGGGACAACTGCGAGCGACTGCGCGCGACCCGCGGCGACTGGCAGCTTGCGTATCCGCAGCTAGAGCCGCCTATTGAGCAGCCCCTTAGCTGGTCCACCGGGCCCATGACTTCGCTGACACGGAAGAGGTCACTGGTTCAATCCCAGTACCGCCCACCAGTTCAGAGGCATGACTTCGAATGCATATTCATTGAGTTAGCTAACCAATAAGAGGCAATGAAGAGCCAACAGCGTTCACTTTCTAGGTTGTCCAGGTCATCGTTTGCGCAGGTCAGCGATCTGCGCTCTGGAACAACTGCTTGGTGATACCTTCCGTTGCCGGGAAGCACCACTTTCGAAATGAGCAGCGGCATGCCTCTCCGGGATCGGCGGCGGAAGGGACGTGCCGGGTCAAGCGCACCCAGCGGTCCCGGTCGTGCAGGCGCAGGAACGCTAAGCAGAGCACTAGATACAGATAGGCGGTCTGAGGTGCACCTCCGCAGACCTCGGGACCAAGCGCCAGGAGCTGGCGGAGGAGCAGATCCACGTCAGGACGCGGGGCAGGACGCAATCGTCGTCGAACCCGATCGCCATATGTAGCGGCGGCCTCATCCGGCCTCCGGCCGTTGGCGGGAATGGTCCGCTGGTCAAGCCAGCCGGTCACGTCGCCAAAGAGAAACCGGTCGTCGGCCACGCCGGCTGGCGCCGGGAAGTCGGCGTGCCGCTTGCGCCATTGGGTGACGGATCGGGTGCCGGAGACATGGCCATCTTGCGGCTTGCACGCTTCTGCTCACGATGCCTGCATCCAGCCCCGATCGATCGCAAGCGGGGACGGCGTGCGCTACGGCGCCAACGTGGCCCGGGAGGACCAAAGGAAGGCAGCCGGCGCTGCCGCCGGCTGCCGGAACCTCGATGGCAGCCCGCAGCTTAGTCACGCCGCGTCCAGACCGGCCTGGGCTCACCGGCCACCACCCCGTCGCCGCCAGTCCTCCAGCCGGTCGGGGATGGTCGCGCTCGGCGGAGCGAGTGCCTCCTGGACTGGACCTCAGACGCGCATACAACTTCGGAATCCGGGGCCGGCGGGCGCTTCATGGATGGCCGCTCGCCGCTCAGCTATGGAGATGAAGCATCCGCCCGCGAGACAGTATTGATCATGAGGAATACCTTGACTCAGCCGTCTTTAGCGCGCTAGCGTCACAGACTGACTTCACACCATGCTGGCCAGCAAAATGACGGTCGGGGGAGGTCGCCTGCCAGTCATGGGACCAGACCTGTCGTGGCCCTGGGGCGTCGGAGAGTTGGCAAGGTTGGCGCCGAGTCGCAGGCCGCTTTGAGGCATCAGAAGGAGAGGTGAGATCAGTGACAGAGGTGGATGAGATTATCGCGATCATGTCGCGCTACTGCCACTCAATCGACGACAGGCGCTTTGATGATCTGGCGGCGCTTATGACCGATGATGTTCGGTTCGAGATGGGCGAGGACGTAACCGACACGCGCGACAGCTTTATAAAGTATGTGCTGGCTAATATCTGGCCGGCCGGCCGGCATGTGTGCTATAACCCGGAGATCGAGATAGCTGGCGACCGGGCTACTAGCGTAAGCGACTGGCTTTTCTTGGACGGCCAGCTGAATATCGTCAGCGCCGGCCGGTATACCGATGACTTCGCCAGAGTTAACGACCGATGGCGCCTTGCGGTTCGCCGGATCACCACATTCGGCTCCGCCTAAACGGAAAAAATCGCTCGATGATGGCCTCGATGTCCTGGGCACTGAGGTCCTCGAGGTGGTCATTAAGCCACAGACGCTGGCCGCCGACTACCAGTTCCTGCTTGACGCCGCGGGCGCGCTGGCCCCGCCACTCGGGCTTGGCCGGCTGGCGGCGAGGCTTCGCAGCGTTACGCAAGCAGCTAAATCCTCATGATGAACTATTGATCATCGCCATTGCGCGCAGTAACGTCTGAACTGGGTCAGCCACCACGGGAGCGAGTAAATGAGCGAGACACTAAGCGACGACCCCGTCCGGCTGCTCACTGCGGACGAGGTCGCCTCGTTCCGGTCAGACGGCTGGGCCCGACTCGTTCGGCTAGTGGACGCGTCGGTGGCGGACAGGATGCTCGCCGGGGCCCGGTCCCTGATCGACAAAGGGACGGACTTCGAGGCCTACCAAGACTACAAGCACCCGGCGCGCGACGACGGCATAGAGCCGTTCCGCTCGGTGGCCTACTCGCCCAACATGGCCAGGAACATCCAGCTCCTGACCGGCCGTGACCTGCCCGTACGGCTCTGGGCCGACACCGTCGCCTGCAAGCATCCGGTCGGCTCCAAGTTCGGCGCCGCAGCGACTCGCTGGCACCAGGACCTGCCCCACTACCCGCACGACCGCGTTGGCCACACCGCGATCTGGCTCGCACTGGACGAGGTGACGCCGGAGCGCGGCGCCATGCGATTCCTGACCGGATCACGGCGCGAGGGCCCGCTTGGCAAGGTATTCGGCAACGACGAGCCCGACCTGCTCGACCGCTACCCAGAGCTTGCGGAACGCTACCCGAGCTCCGAGCCGCTGCACCTGCAGGCGGGCGATGCTACCTGCCACCACGGCCTAACGGTCCACGGCGCACCGGAGAACTCGGCAGGCGTGCCCCGCTGGTCCTTCATATTCACCTACATACCCGATGACGTGCTGTATACCGGCGCCCCGTACCACCTCACGGACGGCGCGGGCCTCATCGCGAACGAGGCCTTCGACAGCAGCTGGTTTCCCATTGTCGGCGTGAAGCCGTAGGCCGGCGCCGGGCTGGTCGCGCTGGAACTGGAGTTGACACCCGATGAGCGAGGCATTGCTGTGGAACCCGGCCGACCGCGATCACCAGGCCGATCCGTATTCGCGCTACGACCTGCTGCGGCGCACCGCGCCGGTGTGGTACAGCCCGCTGGGCTACTGGGTGCTCAGCCGCTACGGCGACATCGCCGCCGCGCTCGCCGATCCGCGTCTCATCTCCAACGACAGCTCCGGCGGGGCGAAGGTGGCACCGCCCGGCCCGGACGTCCTGCCGCCGGTCGGCGAGCGTACCGCCGAGTTCTTCACCCACTGGATGACGTTCAGCTCGACCGAGGCCGATCATCGTCGGCTGCGTAGGCTCTACCTGGCAGGGTTCACCCCGACGCTGATGCGCGCGTTCCGGTACCGGCTTGCTGACCTGGTCGACGAGACCCTGGATCCGCTCCGGGACGCAGCCGGATTCGACTTCATGACCACGTTCGCCGCGCAGCTGCCGGTCGCGGCGATCTGCGAGGTGCTGGGCGTGCCGGCCGAGCTTCGGTCGGTGATGCACGCGCTGGCGACGCCGCTGGCACGCGCGTTCCACGCGGTCCCGCTGACCAACGCCGAGATGGCCGCGCTCGACGAGGCGATCGGCGCCTTCCAGACCGCCATCCTCGGGTTCCTGGCCGACGTTCGCGGCAAGCCTGGAGACTCGCTGATCTCCGTCCTGGCCAGCCTCGAGCAGACCGAGGACATGCTGAGCGAGGCCGAGCTCGTGGCCGGGATGGCCAACCTGTTCTTCGGCGGGCACCACACGTCGGTGCTATACCTGGGCAACGGGCTGCTGGCACTGCTCAGCCATCCGGAGCAGGCGCGCGAACTGCGCGAGGACCCGGCGATCGCGGTCACCGCGGCCGAGGAGCTACTGCGGTTCGACAGCCCGGCACAGACCGGCGCGGCCCGCTTCGCCGCCGTCGACATCGAGCTGCACGGCGAGACGATCCGGGCCGGCGACAAGGTGCTTCTGCTGATCGGCTCGGCCAACCGCGACCCCGACGCCTACCCTGAGCCTGATCGGCTGGACCTGCGCCGCGTCAATCCCCGGCCGCTCACCCTTGGCCGGGGCATACACACATGCATCGGTGCTCCGCTCGCCCGGATGGAGGGCGAGCTCGCGTTCCTCGCCATCCTCCGGGCGTTCCCCAGGCTGCGGCTGGCCGAGGAGCACATCGAGCGCAGCGACCACTCGCTGTTCCGTGGCGTGCGTTCGCTGCAGGTACGCGCCGACTGACTGGCCTACTGGCGAGGATGCCGGACGAAGAAGAACGTCACCTGGCCATCCGGCTCGTAAAGCACCTCACCGCCGGCCTGGATCAGCGCCGCGCGGCCGGCCGGCACGACGATCGCCTCGCGGCCGCGGCGCAAGGTGAGCTGCCCGGACAGCACGCACAGCGCCTCGTCGTAGTCGACCAGGAAGGACATGGGCTCGGCTAGCCGGACGAACCCGCCGCCCAGTGCGGTCGTCGCGGCGGCGGACAGGCACAGGGCGGCTTCCACCGGCAGCGCGGGCCGCAGGTCGTCGTAGTCCTCAGTGGCCGGGTCGAAGGCCATGAGCGTCGCGGCGGCCTCGGCGGCCTGGTGGCAGTCCGGCATCAGAACACCGCCACCGGGTTCAGCGGTGAGCCAGTGGAGTTCTTGAGCCGCAGCGGCGCTGCGGTAAACAGGAACGAGTACTGGCCGAGCTGGGCCGCCATTGCCGCCGCCTCCTCCAGGTCGCAGTTGTCAATGATCCACATGCCCATGGCGACCAGGCAGACTAGATGGACCGGCGCCAGCAGGCGCCCAGCGAACCGGTTGGGAGAAGGGTCCGTGCCGGTGTCAGTGCCCAGCACGGCAATGTCGCGCTCACGGATCCAGGGCAGGCAGTCGGGGCCGAGTCCGGGCAGGCCAGGAGCGGCCACGTCGTCCGCCTGCAGCCGGCGAGCGCCGTACCCGGTGCGGACCAGGATCACGTCACCCGGCTGGCAGCGGGTCTGTGCCAGCCGCTCGGCGGCGTCCAGGTCCGCGCTGGTGACCTCGGCCGCTCCGGCCAGCCAGTCCACGCCGAGGGCGGCTGGCACGTCGAGGAGGACACCGCGCGAGACGATCCCGGCACTGGCCTGGTTGACCCCGCCGCGGAGCGCGCCCCGGTCGGTCACGACGGCTTCGGCACTCGTCCCGTTGTAAGTGCGGCGGTCCCAGAACATGTGACCGTGCGCGTCGAGGTGGGTGAGGTAGTGCCCGTGCAGTGGCAGCCCGGCCCAGTCGTAGGCGGTGTGCGCGCGCCCGGGCCTGGCCGAGTCGCCGCTTTGCTGCATGAAGTGGATGGGAGGTACTGCTGCCTCGTGCCGATCGGCCTGCGGCGCGAAGGCAATCTGCCTGCTGAGCGGGACGCTGCGCCCGGCCCGGACCTCGGTCGCCGCGGCGCGGAGCTTGTCCGGCGTCAGCAGGTTCAGCGTACCGAGCTGGTCGTCTGCTCCCCAGCGTCCCCAGTTGCTGAATGCCGTCAGGCAGCGGAGGACCTCCGCGACCTCGGCGTCGGTCGGCTCGAGCACGCGCGTCATGTTCCGCCCTTCATCCGGCCGTGAGCAGCATCGCCGTGGCCATCGGGCCACCGCCAGCGCACGACACCGCCACCTGTGCATTCGGCACCTGCCGCTGTCCACACTCGCCGCGCAGCTGCCGTACCGACTCGGCCACCTTGCCGAACCCGTGCAGTCGGCCGCCGCCGAGCTGGCCGCCGTCGGTGCAGATCGGCAGCCGGCCGCCGAGGCGCCCGTGACCCTCCAGCAGCCACGGGCCGGCCTCCCCCATACCGACGATGCCGAGGCCCTCCAGCCAGCTGATGGCCAGGCTCGAGAAGCCGTCGTAGACCTGGGCGACGTCCAGGTCGGCCGCTCGCAGCGAGGTGCCCGCCCACATCTCATCAGCGGCATACTTTGCTGCCATCACCGTCATGTCCGGCCACAGCTCGTTGTCTAGCGTGGCGCCTCCGGCGTGTCCCACGCTCTGCACCGCGACCGGCCGGGACCGCAGATCAGGCGCCCGGTCGGAGCGGGCGAGAATGATCGCTACCGCGCCATCCACCGGCATGTCACAGTCGAGGATCCGCAGCGGGCTCGCGATGAGGTCGGACGCCAGGTAGTCCTCCATGGTGAGCGGATGCCCGTACCAGACGGCTCGGGGGTTGAGCTGGGCGTGCTCCCGGCACGTCAGGACCAGGGCACCCCGGTGCTCGTCGGTGGTGCCGTACTCATAAGCATGTCGCGCGGCCCACAGCGCGAACCGCGGCGCGCCGGCCGGGACACCGTACGGCACGCGATAGGCGGACTCGGCTGTGGCGGGCGCGTTGTCCGTCCCGCCGCTGCCAGCACCAGGGGCCCAGAATCGCTGCTCCTGCCGCAGATGCGCCCGGTAGCAGATGACGACATCGGCGGCTCCCACGGCGATCGCGTTGATCGCACCGACCAACGACGCCAGCTGCGCCGGACCGGTGCCGAAGGCCTGCCAGTATCGCGGGCGGGAAAGGCCCAGGGCGCGCTGCATGTACGTGATGGACGGGCCTTCGAAGACGCTCGACACCCGGTCCGGCCACACCGCGATGCCGTCGATGGCGGTCCGCGGCAAGCCCGAGTCCTCGATCGCGTTGCGGCACGCCTCGATCGCCAGCGAGCCTTCGCTGCGACCTGTGGAGCGCGCCACCTCGGAATAGCCAATGCCGGCGATGAGCACGCTGCCGTCGATCCGGGTCATCGCCGCACCTGGATGTCTCCGCAAGGCACCTGGCTGTCTCCGGAAGGCGATCCATCCGGCTCGAAGAAGGCGAGTGTGGCCGACGGCACGTCGTAGTACACCACGCGGACAGGCTGGCCGATCCGAATCTCGCCAATCCGGCAGTTCACGAGCATCGTGACCATCCGCAGCGCGGGCTGCTCGACAAGGTCCACCAGAGCGGCGACGTAAGGCGGAGGAAGTCCGGGCGCGAATTCCCGATTGCAGACGGTGAAGGAGTACACCACGCCGCGGCCGCTGACTGGTTCCGGCCACACGGCGAAGCTGAGGCAGCGCGGGCACGCCGCCAGGGGCGTATGGATCCAGTACCGGCACTCCGCGCAGCGCTGGATCAGCAGCCGATGCTCGCGCAGGCCCTGCCAGTACGGCGCCCCGTCGATGTCCGGCACCGGGATGGGACCCGTCCAGGTACCGGGCGTGACCAGCTGGGTGGCGGACAGTGACGCCAGCGTCGACCTCGGCACGCACGTCTCCCATCTGTGATCGCAGTACGCGACGGGCTCAGCGTCGCCGGCCATCCGGCCCGGAACCCTTGCGCCTAGGCAAACCCGGAGCAAGGCCCTACATTATTGTCAGAGATCCTGACACAATTGTCTAGTAAATCGACGACACTGACAGCAACCCCGCAGCAAGGGAGCCGCACACTAAAATGGTGGGCTTCGACTTCCTATCCGGGCCGGACGCCAGCGTGCAGGCTGTGTTCGCCGCGCATGCGGCCGAGGTGCCGGACAAGACCTTCGCCGAGATGGGCGGGACCAGCTACAGCTACGGCCGGGTCGACGCGGACGCCAACCGGATAGCCCACGTCCTGACCGGGCAGCTCGGCGCGATCCCTGGCGACATCGTCGCCGTCTACATGAGCAACTGCCCGGAGTTCTTCCCGGTGATGCTCGGACTGCAGCGTGCCAGGGCCGTGTACGTGCCCTTCAGCACGCACTACTCGGCGGATGAGCTGACCTATCAGCTGGCACACTGCCAGGCGCGCGTCGTCATCGTCGATACGGCGCACCACGCGTTGCTCAGCTCGGTCCTGCCTGCCTGCCCGCGGGTGGAGCACGTCGTGGTGGTCGGCGAGGAGTGCGAGCCGCCGCCCAGGATCGCGCAGCACTCCCTCACCGTGCTGTGCGAGGCCGGCGAGGCCGCTCTGCCGCCCGGCGCCAGCGACGCCTCACCCGACGACCTCGCGATGGTCATGTACACGTCGGGCACAACATCCCGTCCGAAGGGGGTGATGTTCAGCGCGGGCAACCTGTACGCGGCGGCCGACATGTGCGTCACCCATTTCAGGTGGAGCCCGGCCGACCGGTTCCTGCACTTCTTCCCGCTGTTCCACTCCAACGGCGGGCTATTCGGCGTCTGGCCCGCCGTGCTGGGGCAGGCCACCCTCGTCATGGTCGACCGGTTCAGCGCATCCGGCTTCGGGCGTCAGCTGCACGAACTGGACATCAGCCTGGCCTCGGTAAACGCTACCCACGTCAAGATGATCCTCGCGCATCCGCCGACCGAGCATGACCGGGCGCACCGTGCCTGGCGGATGTGCCTCGGCCTCACCCTGGAGCCGTGTGACGTGCTGACCTTCGAGCACCGCTTCAGCACCCGGCTGTGCCCCACCTACGGCCTCACCGAGAGCATGGGCAACAACGTGATCGGCGACCCGGTGGGGCCGAGGCGGATTGGCTCGGCGGGCCGGATCGTGCGCGGCTACTCGATCCGCGTCACGGACGCCGACGGGACCGAGGCGAGTCCCGGCCAGGCGGGCCAGGCACAGGTCTTCAGCCATCAGCGGCACGGCCTGCCGCTCGGCTACTTCCGCAACCCGGAGGCCACCGCGGCGACCTACGCCAGTGGCTGGGTGCAGACCGGCGACGTGGTCCGGGTCGATGCGGACGGCTACGTGTGGTTCGTGGAACGGCAGTCCGACATGATCAAGCGGTCCGGCTTCAATGTGGCGCCCGCGGAGGTCGAGCGAGTCATCCGCGACATCGACGGCGTCGCCGATGTGGCCGTAGTGCCGACGGCGGACGCCGTGCGCGAGCAGGCCATCGTCGCTTACGTAGTGCAGGCCGAGGGCGCCGACCTCGACGTGGCCGCTGTCATCAGCGCCTGCGCACGGCACCTCGCCGAGTACAAAGTGCCCCAGGTGGTGGAGTTCATCGAGGAGCTGCCGCGGACGTTCCTCGGCAAGATCGATCGCAAGGCGCTGCGGCAGCTGGCCGTCGTGCACGAGGTGCGTGCCCAGGCGGGGAACGAGCCGGCCGCCGCAGTAAACCCGGCACCCGAGTGAACCCCAGCTTCGGGGTCATGGCGGATTTCCGCAATCCGCCAGAGGCTCCCCGCGACGATCAGGCGCTCTATGCCGAGACCCTCGACACCATCTGTTACGCCGAGGCGCTTGGGTACGACGACGTGTGGCTGTCCGAGCACCATTTCACCGCCGACGGCTACTGCCCGTCGCCACTGGTCGTCTCGGCCGCCATCGCCACGCGCACCAGGCGGATCCGCATCGGCCAGGCCCTGCTGCTGCTTCCCCTGCACCACCCGCTCCGGGTCGCCGAGGACGGCGCGACCCTAGACGTCCTGTCCGGCGGCAGGTTCCGCCTCGGCGTCGGGCTCGGCTACCGCCCGGAGGAGTTCGCCGCGCTGGGCATCGACAAGGGCAGCCGGGTCGGCCGGCTCGAGGAGTCGGTGGCCATCATCGACCAGGCCTGGCGCACTGGTGTCGTGACCTTCCGCGGACGGCACTTCGACCTCAACGAGGTCGCGGTGCGACCGCGGCCGGTGCAGCGGCCGCGCCCGGAGATCTGGATCGGCGGGCTGTCCGAGCCGGCTGTGCGCCGGGCGGCGCGGCTCGGCGACGGGCTGCTCGCAGCCGGCCGGCGGGCCTATCAGTGGTACGCCGACGAGCGGGCAAACGCCGGACTCCCCGCCGCCCCGCTGAAGATCGCCGGGGCGCACGAGTGGTACTTCGTCGACCGTGACCCGCAGCGGCTGCTGGCACGGGTCGCCCCGAACCTGGTCCTGTATCACAACACAGTGGCCGGGTTCTTTGCCACGGCGGGCCAGTCGATGCCCATGGGCCCCGCGCAGCCAGCCAGCCTGGGCGACATCCTGGCCAGCGGAAGGTACGTCTTCTGCACGCCGGAGGACTGCGCCGCCCAGCTGGCCAGCTACCTGCGTGCCGTCCCGGTCAGCCACTTCTACCTGCTCGGCGGACTGCCAGGGCTGCCGGCCGAAGTGGCACGCGGCTGGCTGGAATTGTTCGCTCGGCAGGTGGCACCGCGGGTCCGCGCCGCGCTGAGTCCCGGTGGCGACTGAGCTCAGCCGACAGCGTCGATCGCGGCCAGCAGCCGCTGCTCGAACCAGCGCGGGCCGGCCAGGGCCACGGCGTCGGCCCTGGCCCGGCGGAAGTACCGGTGGCACGGGTGGTCCCAGGTGAAGCCGATCCCGCCGTGGATCTGCACGCTCTCCTGGCTGGCGTGCAGATAGGCCTCGCTGCAGACCAGCGCCGCCATCGCCGCGGCAGCGGGCAGCCGTTCCGGGGACTCGACTGCCGCCCAGATGCCGTGGGCCAGAGCCGAGCGGGCCCTGTCATTGGCCACCACGATGTCTGCGCACCGGTGCTTGATGGCCTGGAACGACCCGATTGGCCGGCCGAACTGCACCCGGAGGCCGGCGTACTCCACCGCCAACTCCAGCGCGCGGTCCGCGCCGCCGGCCTGCCCGGCCGCGATGAGGACGGCGGCCTCATCGATCATCCGAGCGAGCCAGGGCGCGGCCGCGCCAGCCGTTCCGATCAGCACCGCCGCCGAGGCGTCACAGGTGACCTCGGACTGGTCCCGGGTCTCGTCCAGGGTGGGCATCGTGGTGCGCGTGACCGGCTCAGATAGCTCGAACAGGCTGGGCCCGGCGGGTGCCTGCGCCACCGCGAGCAGCACGTCGGCGCTCGTGCCGTCGGCGACGTAGCTGGCACGGCCCGAGAGTGTCCAGCCGCCGTCAGCTTCTGTCGCCCGCAGTGGCAGGACGGCGGGCGAGCCGTCCCGGCCGCGGTAGGCCACTGTGGCGGTCAACGTGCCGGCGCACATCCCCGGCAGGAGCCGGGCGTTCGCGTCCTCGTCCGCCGCCGTCAGCAGCAGGTTCATCGCGAGCGCCACGGTGCCAACGAACGGCGTGCTGGCCAGGCAGCGGCCTAGCTCCTCGGCCAGGATGGCCGTCTCAGCCAGCCTGGCCCCGCCCCCGCCGAGCGACGCCGGAGCGGCCAGGCCGGCCACCCCCAGCTCGCCGGCTAGCCGAGCCCAGAGGCCGGGATCGTAGCGGCCTGGCCGGTCCGCGTTGACGCCTATCCGCTCCGGCGGCACTTCGCGCTCGAGCAAGCTGCGGATCGCGTCGCGCAATGCGGCGTGCTCGGCCAGTTCCTCGATGATCATGCGCGATACCCCGTCACTCCGTCCGGGCCGGCTGGCTCAGTTCCGCCCGCAGCAGGCGGCGCAGCACCTTGCCGGAGTCGGTAGCAGGCAGGGTCGAGCGGACGTGGATGCGGGCGGGCACCCGGCTGGACCGCAGCTGCGCGCGCACGAACTCCTGCAGCTCCGCGTGGTCGATCTCGGCCCCGCCGGCCGGGACCACGACCGCCTCCACCCGCTCGCCCCAGCCGGCGTCGGCCAGGCCAAGGACCGCCGCTTCGGCGACAGCGGGGTGCAGGCAGAGCACGTCCTCGATCTCGCCAGGCGAGATGTTCTCGCCGCCGCGCACGATCACGTCGTCCGCGCGCCCCGCCAGGAACAGGTAGCCGGCAGCGTCGAGGTAGCCGACGTCGCGGGTGGCGTACCAGCCGTAGGCCAGCACGGAGGGGCCGGTGAGGTACTCGCCGGAGACCTGCTCGCCGCGCACGAACACCTCGCCGGCTCTTCCGGCGGGAAGCACAGCGCCGGACGGGTCGCGCACCTCTAGCTCGATGCCCGGCAGCGGCCGGCCGACCGAGCCGAGCCGGGCCCGCACGGACGGGTCCTCGCTTGCCATCGCCGCCCGGTGCTCATCCGGGCGCAGCAGCGTGATCGTCGAGCTGGTCTCGGTCAGTCCGTAGGCGTTGACGAGGTCGACCGATGGCAGCAGTCGCAGCGCTCGCTCGACGACCGGGACCGGCATCCGGCCACCGCCATAGGACACGTGCCGCAGGCTGGGCAGCGTCTGGCCGCGCTCGGCCAGCACGTCGAGGATGCGGCCCAGCATTGTCGGCACCACCATAGCGTGGGTGACCTGCTCCGCCGCGGCCAGGTCCACCCAGCCGGGCGCGGAGAACTCTGCCAGCTGCACCACTCGCCGGCCGCCGTAGACCGAAGTGAGGACCGCGTTGAGGCCGGCGATGTGATACGGCGGCGTCGAGACCAGCAGCGTCTCTGCCTCGTCGGCCGCGAAGAACTCCACGGTCGCGAGCACATAGGCGACAAGGTGCCGGTGGCGCAAGACTGCGGCCTTCGGCGGCCCGCTGGTCCCGCTGGTCATGAGCAGTACCGCGGGCCACTGCGGGTCCGGTGGCGGTGGCAGCTCTGGCACCTCCGCGTCGCCTGGCTGGAATAGCTCATCCGCGTCGATCACGTTAACGTCAGTCGCACCCAGAGCAGCGGCGCGCGCGGCCATCGCGGGGTCCACGGCGAGCGTGCAGGGCGACAGCTGCCTGAGGATAGCCCTGAGCTGCTGGTCGGCCAGCCGGTAGCTTAGCGGCGCGAACGGCACCCCGGCGGCTCCGGCGGCGAATAGCAGGGTCGGGAACTGCGGTGAGTTAGGCCCCAGATAAGCCAGGCGCTCGGCGCCACGCCGGGTCAGGCCTGCCGCACCCGCGCGGGCGCGCTCCAGCAGCTCGCGGTAGGTCAGCCGACTGGCCGCGCCGCCAAGCGCAGTGCGCGAGCCGTCCGCCTCGGCGGCCATCTCCAGTAGCAAGGTGGTGTGCACAGCGAGGTACCGCTTAGTCCGAGGCCGGCAGCGGCCTCGGTGCCCGGATGGTCAGCGGCGTCCCGTCCACGGTGAGGGCACCGCTGCCGGCCCGGACGCAGAGAACCTCGAGGCCTGCCTGCGCGGACTGGTAGCGCTTGCCGATCTGCGTGCCGGTGTCCAGGCCGGCGGCCGGCCGCCCGCCGGCCGGTCGATCCGAGCCCACTTGGATCATCTGCGCGCCACCGCACTCCAGCCGGGCGTCCCTATCCTGAACCCGGATCACGACCACCTCGGTGGTGTCGACCGCGCTCATCAGCCGGGCGCCGACCGTGAGCATCCTTACCTCCGCGTTGGTGAACATGTCACTCGCCGAGCTGGTCGGCGAACTTCGCCCGGGCTGCTGCCCGCAGTGCCGGCAGGTGACCGGACGGGAAAAGGTCCGGGTTCGGCTCGACGTTGCGCGCCAGCTGCCGGGCGACCTGGATCTTGTGCAGCTCGGTGGCGCCGTCCGCGAGCCCCATGTGGAAGCTCTCCAGCACCCAGCGGCCGAACGGCATCTCGTTCGAGACGCCGAGCGAGCCGTGGACCTGGATCGCCCGCCCGGCGACGTCGGACAGCACCTTCGGCATCGCAGCCTTGACCGCGGAGATGTCGGCGATGACCTTCCGGTAGTCGTTGTACTTGTCGATCTTCCAGGCAGTCTGCAGCACGAGCAGCCGGAACTGCTGCAGCTGGATCCACGAGTCGGCGATCATCTCCTGGACGAGCTGCAGGTCTGCCAGCCGCGACCCGCGAGTCTGCCGCGACACAGCCCGCTCCAGCATCATGTCTAGCGCCCGGGTGACCAGCCCCACGGTGCGCATCGCATGGTGGATCCGCCCGCCGCCGAGCCTGGTCTGCGCGACCGCGAACCCGTCGCCGCGCGTGCCCAGCAGGTGGTCGTCCGGCACCCGCACCGAGTTGTACCGGAGGTAGGCATGCGTGCCCTCGGTCTCGGCGTGGCCCCACACCCCGACGTTACGCACGATCTCGATGCCGGGCGTCTCCGCCGGCACGATGAACATCGAGCTGCGCTTGTGCGGATCGGCATCCGGGTCGGTCACCGCCATCAGGACCAGGAACGACGCGAAGCGAGCGTGGGATGAGAACCATTTCTCCCCCGATACCACCCACTCATCGCCGTCCAGCACCGCACTGGTGACGAAGCTGGTCGGGTCGCTCCCGCCGCGCGGCTCGGTCATTGAGTACGCGGACATGATTTCGCCGGCGATGAGCGGCTCCAGGTACCGGCGCTTGAGCTCGGGGCTGCCGTAGTGCGCGAGGATCTCCGCGTTACCGGAGTCCGGCGCCTGGCAGCCGAACACCACGGGCCCCGAGTGAGTGCGGCCGAGGATCTCGTTGAGCAGCGCCAGCTTGACCTGCCCGTAGCCGGGGCCGCCTAGCTCCGGGCCCAGGTGACAGCCCCACAGCTTGTGGTCGCGGACCGCCTGCTGCAGCGGCCGGATCAGCTTGTTGCGGACCGGATCGGCGACATCCCAGGCGTGCTCGATGACCTGATCGATGGGCTCGACCTCTGCGCGGACGAACTCGTCGACCCAGTCCAGCTGCTCCTGGAAGGCGTGATCGGTCTCGAAGTCCCAGCTCATCGTCGATGTGATCCTCTCATAGGTCCTTCTCCCGGCCTCAGCGCGTGACGATGGTGCAGGCGCTGACGCCGGGCGAGCCGTACACCTGAGTGAAGCCTGTCTTCGGCTCGCCGGGCACCTGGCGCGGGCCGGCCTGGCCGCGCAGCTGCAGCACGTTCTCGTAGACCTGCCGCAGCCCGGAAGCGCCGATCGGCTCACCGTTGGCCAGGCAGCCTCCGTCGGTGTTGACCGGCATCGCGCCGCCGATGCGGGTGGCGCCGGACAGCACCAGGTGTTCCTGCTCGCCGTCCTTGCACAGTCCGGTCTCGGCCATGTGCATGATCTCGGCGCCTGACTCGGTGTCCTGCACCTGCGCGACATCGATGTCGCGCGGCCCCAGACCGGCGGCCTCGAAGGTGGCCGCGGCGGCCTCGGCCGTCGGACCCGGTGCCGCCTGCGGCGACAGGCAGGGGCTGAACACCTCGAACGAGCCGTACCGGCGGGTCCGCATGACGGCAGCCTCAATGAAGACAGGTGTGGCGGGGTAACGATGCGCCGAGTCACCGCGGGCGAGCACGAGCGCGACGGCGCCCTCGCCCGGCGAGCAGAACATGTACTGCGTCAGAGGGTAGTTGACCATCGCCGAATCCAGGATCGACTGACGGCTGTGCGGCTCCCGGCGCCAGGCGTTCTCGTTCAGCGCGCCGTTCGCGAGCGCCTTCTCCGCCACGGCTGCCAGCGCCTGCGTGCTGATGCCGTGCAGCTCGCGGTAGCGCTGGATCTTCAGCGCGAAGAACTGCGTGGTCAGCATTAGCCCGGTCTCGCCGTACCAGTCGCCGATGCCCAGCGAGGCAGGGTCAGTGTTGAACGCTCCGCGCGGGTGCTTGTCGAAGCCGATCACCATGCCGAGGTCGTGCTGCCCGGACAGGATGGCATTGCGCGCCGCATTCAGCGCGCTGCCGCCGGTCGCGCAGCCGTTAGCAACATTCATGAACGGCGCGCCGGTCAGCCCCAGGTCGGATACGAGCGAGTCGGCATCGCCGGCGGAGTAACTACCGCCGAAGGCGAACTGGATGTCCTGCCAGCGCAGGCCCGCGTCGGCCAGCGCTGCCCGGGCCGCGAACGCGCCCTGAGCCCGGCCGCTCACACCCTCGGTGCGCCCGAAGGGGTGGATGCCGATCCCGACGATCGCCACTCTCATCATCTGTCGCCCTCTCCGGCTCCCGGGCCGAACGCGAAGGTCAGTACCTGGGTCCCGTCCGGGTCGGTGAATGCCGGGACCAGGCGCAGCGCGACCTGGTCGCCGATGTGCAGCCTGCCCGGATCGGTCTCGGTCAGCCGGGTCTCGACGATCACGGGCCCGAGGTCGACGTAGCCGACCCCGTAGGCCGCGAACTCGCCGTCAGCGCGGTACGGCGGCTTCGGCTCGAAGTGCTGCACGGTGAAGGACCAGATCGTCCCGGTGCCGGGCAGCGTCACCGCTGTCATCGCCTCCGAGCCGCACCGCGGGCACGAGCTCCCAGCCGGGAACGTGGTGGCCGTGCAGTCCGAGCAGGTACTCCCCCGCAGCCGGACGTCGGCGCCGCTGGTGAACAGCGCCGGATCGACCAGCCGGGTGCCAGTTGCCGCGGTCATGCCTGGCCACCATGGTGCGAGCCGTCGCCGTCAAGCTCAGCCAGTACCCGGCTGGTGTCGGCGCCGAGCCGGGCGGGCGACCGGGGCCGGGCGATGAAGGCGCTGAATCGATACGGGCTGCCGGGAAACTCCGCCGTGCGCGGCTTATCGGCGGGCAGCTGCACCGGCACGAAGAACTCGCGCTCGCGCAGGTGCTCGTCTTGCAGGACCTCCTCGGGCGCCCGCACCGGGGCGATCGGCAGGCCGCGGCCCTGGCCGTCCTGATAGGCGGCGGTGGAGTCCTGCACCAGGAAGAAGGCCTCGATGACCTCCTGCACATGGGCGAACTCGCGCTGCCGGAACTCCAGGTCGAGGTACTTCGGCTCGGTCAGGTCTGCGGCCATGTCGCGGTCGTCGAGCCAGCTCACCAGGGCAGCCCACGCTCGCCGGTCAGACAGGATCAGGGCGAAGTACACCCAGACACCGTCGGAGCACTCAAAGAGGGCCGGCTGCGACGGTACGGGCTGGGCGTGGCGCGCCGTCTGCCGCCGGACAAGCGCGCGCGGGTAGAACCAATACGGGTTCGCGAGCTCGCCGCTGACCGCGATGGCCTCGTGCATCGACGCATCGACCAGCTGCCCTTGACCTGACTTCGCCCGCTCGATCAGCGCCAGCAACAGGCCGCAATGCGCCAGAGTGGCGGCCGTCATGTAGCCCTGGTTGCCGCCCGGCCGGATGGGCGGGATGGAATGGTCGTCGTAGCCGCAGCTGTTGAGCAGGCCCCCCGCGGCGAGCCCGACCAGGTCAGACGAGCGGTAGTCGGCATGCGGCCCGGTCAGGCCAAACGGGGTGAGCGACAAGATGATGAGCCGCGGACTGGCCCGCATGAGGGCCGCGAAGTCAAGTCCGCGCTCGGCCAGCTCGGCTGGCCGGGCGGTGGAGATCAGCACGTCGGCCGCTGCGATCAGCCGGTCCCGGTCAGGCCGCCCGGCCGCGGAGTCGTCGAGAACGACGCTGCGCTTGCCGGTGTTGTAGGTCCAGTAGGTCAGGCTGCGATCTGCGATGGCCGCGCTGTCACCGTCGGCGAATGGGCCGACGGCCCGCGACGCCGCGCCGCCTGGCGGCTCAACCTTAATGACGTCGGCGCCTAGGTCAGCGAGCAGCTTGCCGACCTGCTCGCCGCCCGGATCGTCAGCGAGCTCCACGACGCGCAGGGCAGTGAAGACCGGCGAGTGGGCGACCATCAGATGACCCCTGCTTCGCTGAGCTGGACCAGCCGCTCGGGCGACAGACCGAGGACCTCGCCGAACACGTAGTCGTTGTCCTCCCCGAGCAGCGGCGCGGACCGCCAGTTGTCCGGCTCGCTGCGCGACATCGTCATCGGCGTCCCCTCGAATAGGGCGGGCCCGATCACCGGATGGTCCAGCTCGAAGAACGTGCCGCGGGCGGCTATCTGCGGGTCGTTGTCAGTGAGGTCCTGGCTGTTCTGGACGGCTGCGGCGGCGACTCCGGCGGCCTGGAGCAGTCGCATGGTCTCGTGTTTGTCCCGCTGGCGGGTCCACTGCGCGACCTGGGCGTCGAGGTCATCCTGGTGCTCGCACCGAGACTGCTGGGTGGCGAAGCGCGGGTCAAGCGCCCAGGCGGGCGAGCCGACGGCGGCGACGAACCGGTCCCAGTCGACGTCGCCGAACACGGCGATGGCGACCCACGTGTCCTCGCCGAGGGCCGGATAGACCCCGTGCGGGGCGGCATGGGGGTGCTGCAGCCTGTTGCCGGTCGGGTAGCCGTCGCGGCGGGTGGCCTGCGCGTTTACTGTCACATCGAGCAGGTCGGCACCGATCAGGCCGACTCCGGTCTCGACGGCCGACAGGTCGACTTCGCTGCCCTCTCCGGTCTGCTGGCAGTGCAGGATCGCGGTCAGCAGGGCTGCGGAGGCGTAGTAGGCCGCCTGGTTGTCCATGTAAGACAGGCCCCAGCCGGACGGCTCGCGCCCCGGCAGGCCGCTGATAAAGGTCAGGCCGCTGACGGCCTGCACCACTGGGCCGTAGCTGCGGTAGTGCGCGTTCGGGCCGGAGTGACCGAAACCGCTCATCCGGCCGTAGATGACCTGGGGGCGAAGCGTTCGCATGAAGTCGTAGGTGAGCCCCCAGCGCTCCATCACTCCCGGCGCGAAGTTCTCCGTCACCAGGTCGCTACGCCGGATGAGTTCCACGGCCAGCTCATGCCCGGCGGGGACGCTCATGTCGATGGTGACGCCGAGCTTGTTGCGGCAGTAGTTGTTGAACAGGCCGCCCTTGTTGGGGTCGGGGTCCGTGTCCTCCTCGCCGTAAGCACGGATGACTCCCCGGTAGATCGGCAGCTTGCGCGGGGTGTCGAGGCGCTTGCGGTTCTCGATCTTGATGACCTCGGCACCGTAGTCGGCCAGCAGGCGCGTCGCCACGGAGCCAACGCCCATCCAGCAGAAGTCGGCAACCCGGATACCCGCCAGGGGGCCGGTGCGCGCACGGGGCACCCGGTCGACCGCTGTGGTGGCCAATTCGAGACTCACGCTGTCAGTCCTTCCTCACTTCGCCGGACGAGGCCGCGGTGCTTCTGGCGATCGCAACTGCGACATCCGCCGGCGCGCGGGCGGAGAGGCCCGCGCGCCGCGGGCCAGCTACTGTCGAGGGTATTCATCATGAGGAAAGGACTCAAGGTTTTGATCGGATTTTCTCCCGGCGAACGCCAGACAGCTGCCTCTGCCCGGCTTTAAGACTGGACTGCGCACCTCGGTATTGCTCATGATGTATTCATAGGTCGCAGGGAGGCCAGCGATCGGGAAGGGAACGTCATGAGGATCGGCATCAGCTCGTACGACCTGCCGGTCACGGACTTCCTCGCGATGTCCGCTGCAGGCGAGGCGGCCGGCTTCGACGGCGTCTGGCTCGGCGAGCATGTCGTGGCGCCGATCGCCTACGACAGCAGCCACCCCACTCAGCCAGCGTCCGCGGGGTCGAAAGGCAGGGCCGAGCATGCTGGCAAGCCCATTGTGGACGTGTCCGTCGAGCTGCTCGACCCACTGCTAGCGCTGACCGCGGCGGCCATGCGCACGCGCAAGTTCCGCCTGGCCACCGGCATCTACCTGGTCGGCCTGCGCCACCCGCTGCTGACGGCGCGGGCTGGCGTGACCCTTCACGACCTCAGCGGCGGCAGGTTCCGGCTGGGCATCGGTGCGGGCTGGCTGAAGGAGGAGTTCGCCGCGCTGGACGTCCAGTTCACCGGGCGCACCAGTCGGCTCGAGGAAGCCATCGAGGTGCTGCGCGCCGCGTGGTCAGGCGGGCCGTTCGCGTATGCAGGCAGGCACTACACCATCGCCGAACTGCAGGTGGCCACCCATGCCGTTGACGTTCCCATCATCATGGGCGGCAACTCTGAGCCGGCGCTGCGGCGTGCCGCGCGGCTGGGCGACGGCTGGTTCACCTCCGGCGTGCTCAGTTTCGACGAGGCCGTGCGGCTGCGTGACCAGCTCGACGCCCTGTGCACCAAGGCCGGGCGGGCGCGGCCACTGCAGACCACCTGGCGGATCCAGGCCGCCGACCCCGCACTGGTGGAGAAGTACCGGGCCGAAGGCTTCGAGGAGTTGCTGGTCATGCAGTACAGCGTGTGGAACGGCGCCGACATCGACGCGCGAGTGCAGGGACTAGCGCGGGCCGGCGCAGAGCTTGGCCTGCGACCGGCGACTACGTGAAGGGGTCAGGGATGGACACCGATGCCCGCCAGCTCTCGGAGTTCCGGGCCAGGGCCCAGCAGTGGCTCAGTGCGAATGCGGAGCTGCGGACAGAGAGCCGAAGCGCTCAGTGGGGCTCCGGGTCCGATGCGGTGCAGATCTTTCATGACCTGGCCGACGCGGACGAGCGGGCGCTGCTGGACGAGCTGCGGGACTGGCAGCGGCTGAAGTTCGACGCTGGCTTCGGTGCCATCAGCTGGCCCGAGCAGTTCGGCGGCCAGGGGCTGGACCCGTCGTTCGAGGACGTGTTCGCCCTGGCGGAGGCTGACTACCGCACCCCGTCGCACCACGAGCTCGCCTCGGTGACGGTGCGTCTGATCGCGCCCACGATCCGGCTGCTCGGGACACCACAGCTAGGCGATCGCCTGATAGTGCCCTTCCTGCGTGGCGAGGAGTTGTGCTGCCAGCTGTTCTCCGAGCCGTCCGCCGGATCGGACCTGGCAGGCCTGCGCACCCGCGCGATACGCGAGGGCGATGAGTGGGTGATCAACGGGCAGAAGGTATGGAGTTCAGGCGCCCGATTTGCCCAGTGGGGCGAGCTGCTGACCCGGACGAACCCGGAGGTGCCCAAGCACGCGGGGATGACGGCATTCATGCTGCCCATGGACACGCCCGGTGTCGAGGTCCGGCCGCTGCGCCAGATGTCCGGCGGCCGCAGTTTCTGCGAGGTCTTCCTCACCGACGTCCGCATCCCGGACTCGCTCCGCCTCGGCGACGTCGGCGCAGGCTGGAAGGTGGCGCTCACGACCCTGGGCTTCGAACGCGGCAACAGCTCCAACAATGCCGATGTCGGCGGTAGCTTCGCGCAGGTGCTGGCGCTGACTCGCTGGCTCGGAACCGCCGGTGACGAGCGGACCCAGTCGCGACTCGTCCAGGTCTATGCCCACGAGTTCCTTGCCACCATCGCCAACCTTCGCGACCAGCGGGCCCGCCGGCTCGGCCGACCGCTCGGCCCGGTCGGCTCGATGCGCAAGCTGCAATGGGTGCAAAAGATGACGCTAATCTCGGACGTGGTCAGCGCTGAGCTCGGGCCACGGCTGGCAGCGGACACCGGCGAGTGGGGCACTTTCGCCTGGACTGGGCACGTGCTCGGCGCGCCTGGCTACCGGATCGCCGGCGGATCGGACGAGGTGCAGCGGAACATCATCGCCGAGCGCATGCTCGGAATGCCGGGCGAGGCGCGCGCGGACCGGGACGTGCCCTGGCGCGACGTCCCGTACTGAGGGCTATCTGGCTGGTCCGCGGTCAGGACAGCGACTCGCCGCCGTCAATGACGATGTTCGCGCCGGTCACGAACTGAGCGGCCGGGCTGCACAAGTACACAGCGGCAGCGCCGATGTCGGCGGGCGTTGCGGCCCGGCCCATCGGCACGCCCGCGGCAGCCTCCGCGAAGATCACTGGGTTGTTCTCCAATGCCATCGGTGTGGCTGTGATGCCCGGCGAGACAGCATTGACCCGGACGTTGTGCTCGGCTAGCTCCAGTGCTGCGACGCGGACCAGCTGATTGAGGCCCGCCTTGGTCGCCGAGTAGGGCAGGCGTCCCGCCCTGGCGCCGGTGGCGCGGACGGACGATACGACCAGGATCGAGGAGTTCACGTCCCGGCCAGTCCTGGTCATCATCCGGGCTGCCCGCTGGCATCCGACGAAGGTCCCGGTCAGGTTAAGCGCGACGATGGAGTCCCACTCGTCCTGCCGCAGGTCAAGGAACGGCGTGATGGTGCCGTAGCCGGCGTTGGCCACGTAGATGTTGAGCTGCGGCAGTTCGACCTCCATCCGGTCGAACATCGCGTGGATCGCAGCCGGGTCCGCGGTGTCGACTGACATCGTGGTGAACAGCTGGCCATCGCATGCCTGCGCCCGCAGTTTCCGCGCCGCCTCGGCAAGCGCCTCCTCGCCGCGGGCGACGAGTACGACGGACGCTCCGGCACCCGCCAGTGCCCGCGCAATGCCGAACCCGATTCCCTTGCTCGCTCCGGTCACGACGGCCCACTGGCCGCCGAGCTCGGTCGTGTTCTGCTCGGACACGGTACCTCCAGTCCATGCGCCTTGCGTTAAGTTCGCATTCCAGTGCAGTCCAACCTCAGTGCGATCCCAACCGCAGCAGTGGATCGGGCAAATGGCGCACATCGTTCACGGCAAGTACGGTCACGCCGTCGTCCGCGCACTGCAAGGTAGTGACGCTGGTGTGGTCCAGCGCGGCCAGGACAGTGCGCTCGGCGCCAGTCACCTGAGCCAGCACCGCGTTGATCGCGCCGCTATGGGAGACGATCGCGACTGTCGCGCCGCGGTGCGCGGCCGCGATGTCCAGTACCGCCTTCGTCGTCCGCGTGCGCAGCGACGCGTCGCCTTCGCCGACCGGCAGGCTGTCCCATCTGCCGGTGCGCTTGAACTCGAGCATCGCCGGGTCGCCGCTCGCCGTCCGGCGGCGGAACTCGCCGTCGGCCCAGGAGCCGATGTCGGTTTCATCCAGCGCGGCACGCTGCTGCAGCGGGACGTCATGCGCCGCCGCAACCGGTGCCGCGGTGTCAACGGCCCGGCGCAGGGTCGATGCGTACACCGCGGCCAGCGTTAGCGCGTCCAGTCGCCTGGCCAGCAGGTCGGCCTGCTCAAGCCCGTCCGGCGTCAGCGGCGGATCGCTGCCGAAGCCGGGCGTGACCAGGTCCTGCCGAGCGTGCCGGATCAGCAGCACGTACGTGGAGGGCAGCGCCGAGCGTCCCAGTTCCAGCGGGCGAGGCTGGCTGTCGTCCCGATTCTCACTCATCGATTGCCGGACTCATCTCGGTCTCGGTGCTGCATATTCCTCAGGATGATTGTGTGATTTCTACCTGCCCAGCCCGGAGCATGTCAATGCTCCGCGGCCACCCTTGCGGGCCGTCGCGGCAGTGGCTAGCGTGACTTGAGCTGAGTTCAGTTTGGTTCCACGATGGGCAGGCCGGTCCCCGGTCTTCACGCGCAGGAGGAGTGGTTCAGACTTTGTGCAGTTCATCCCGGTACATCGCGCGCTTCGATGCTAACGAGGCGCGTGACGTCGAAGTAGTCGGCGGCAAGGGCGCAAACCTGGGCCGACTCACGCTGGCCGGCTTCCGCGTGCCGCCGGGCTTCGTGGTCACCGTCGGCGCCTTCGCCGAAGTAATCGACGACGCCGTCGCCGGCCGCATCGCCAGCCTGCTGGCCGGCCTTGACTACGCAGATCCTGATGCCGTCGAGAAGGCGGCGCAATCGGTGCGCGACCTCGTCGGTCTCCTGGCCATGCCAGGGCCGATCGCAGCCGCGATCACCTCGGCATACGCGGAGCTCGCCGCCACCGGGGAGGCCGCCGCGGACCTGGCCGGGTATGGATCGGGCAAGGGCGATGTGTACGTGGCGGTGCGCTCATCGGGGACAGCGGAGGACCTAGCCGGCAACTCCTTTGCCGGACAGCACGACACCTACCTCGACGTCCGGACTGCTGATGCCGTCCTGGCCGCAGTCCGCGCGTGCTGGGCATCGCTGTGGACGGCCCGGGCAGTCGCCTATCGGGCGCAGCACGGCTTCGACCCGGCTGGCGTGCGGCTGGCGGTGGTCGTCCAGACGATGGTGCCGGCGGCTGTCTCCGGCGTGCTCTTCACCGCCAACCCGCTCAGCACCGCCACCAGCGAGATCGTCGTGAACGCGAGCTGGGGGCTCGGCGAGGGCATCGTGTCCGGCATCGTAACGCCGGACCAGTTCGTCCTGGACAAGGCCACGCTGACCGTCGTCGAGCACGTGATCGGCGCCAAGCAGCTGGAGGTGCTCCGCGATCCTGTCGCCGGCGACGGCACCGTCAGCCGCCCGGTAGACGCAGCCCGCAGCGAGATTGCCTGCCTGTCCGACAGCCGGCTGGCCGAGCTGGCCGCGATCGGCCGGGACATCGAGCAGTACTACGATGGCCTGCCCCAGGACGTCGAATGGGCATATTCCGGCGGCATCTTCTACGTCCTGCAGGCCAGGGACGTGACCGGTGTGGAGTTCACCTGGGACGCCGACGTCGACGCCTGGCAATGGCTGCCAGACGACCGCTCGCACATCTGGACCCGTGGCTTCGCCGACGAGTACTGGACCGGCGCAATCACGCCGCTGTTCTACTCGGTCCGGGCCCGCGGCTTCACCCGCGCGTCCGAGCGGAGCTCGGCGCTGTGGGGGTTCCCGGAGCTCGCGCGCCGGAGGCGCTACAGGTACTTCAAGGGCGAGGCCTACTACAACGTGCCCGCCCAGGAGGACTACCTGCGGCTCACCATGCCCGCCCAGCTGCGCGGCGGCTCGCAGCTGGACTACTTGCCGCCGTCGCGACGGGAGCACATACGCAACGCGCCGTTCTCGGCCGCAGGCTACCTCCGCATGCACGCCCGTATCCAGGGGCTGGATGCCACCCAGGGCATACGAGGCTGGATCGCCAAGGTCGAGGAGTACCTGACGGACAAGATCGCGCAAGGCGACGGGCTCACCGACGAGGAGCTACGCCAGCTGACAGATGCGGCGCTAGAGCGGTACCTGGAGGACCGCCTCGACTTCATCGAGGGACTGCTATTCGACATGTGGACCGGGTTCCAGGTCCACGGGATTGCTGTCTTGTACGCACTACGCCGGATGGTGGATAGCGTCTTCCCCGGTGACGGCGCCATGGTGCTCGCGGACCTGATCACTGGCCTGCCCAGCCGGACAGCGACCATGCGCGAGAACCTGGAGCTCTGGGAGCTTGCCGACGTGATCCGGCAATCGCCGGCGTTGCGGGCGCTGTTCGCGCAGGCAGATGAGACAGATTTCTTCGCCCTGCTGGCCGAGGATCCTGAGGGGTCCCTGGCCAGCGAGATGTACCAGGGGATAGTCGCCCGGCACGGGCATCGCGGCCACGCGGACCGCGACTTCTACTACCCGCGCCGGGCCGAGGATCCTGCCATCGACTACCGGTCGCTGCAGGTCCTGCTCACCGCGGAGGGCAGCGAGCGGCCGGACGCGCAGGAGGAGCAGCGCGTCCGCAACCGTGAGGCCGTCACCGAGGAGGTGCTAGCGCGGTTGCGCCGAAAGCCGCTCGGCGTAGCGCAGGCCAGGGCGTTCGCGACGATGCTCGGTTACGCCCACCGCTTCCTGGTGCTGCGCGACGACCAGCGCCACTACACCGACAGGGTCACCTACTCCAAGAAGCGGGGCTTCCTCGAGGTGGGTCGGCGGGTCCTGGAGCGCGGTCAGATCGATAGTCCCCGCGACTTCTACTTCCTGACAAAGGACGAGCTGTTCGCACTCCTGGAGCGGCGCGCGAACCCGCGGCTGACCGCGGCCAAGATCCGCGGACGGGCACTTCAGTTCGACCGGTTCAATAACAAGGAGGCTGTGCCGCCGCAGTACCTCCAGGCCGGCCAGGAGTGGGTCGATCCGTCCGTAGCGGACGAGGACACCGAAGCCGGCGGAGTGCTCGCCGGCCTGCCGACCAGCCGCGGCCAGGTCACCGGGCAGGCCCGGGTCATCCGCGACCTGCGCGACATCGGCCGACTGCGCAAGGGGGACATCCTGGTCACCAACAGCACCGACCCCGGCTGGACGCCCGTGTTCTCCATCATCGGCGGGCTTGTACTGGAGACCGGCGGGATGCTGGCCCACGGCTCGTGCCTGTCCCGCGAGTACGGGCTACCAGCTGCGACGATCGGCCGGGCCTCCGAGCGCATCCCGGACGGCGCGCAGATCACGCTGAATGGCAGTACTGGCCGGGTGACAGTGACGGATACGCTACGCGACGGCCAGTGACCAGCGTGGCAGCACCGTGTCATCGGCGAGTCGCTCGAAGTCGGCGTGCACGGGCTGCCCGATCGTGATCTGCGGGCGGCCGTCGAGATGGCCCACCAGCCGGACGCCGGGCAGTGCGTCCAGTTCGACGAGGACGATTGTGTAAGGCGCGGGGAACAGCGGGTGTACCTGGTGGGTGACGACCGTGTAGGAGTAGACGGTGCCCCGTGGCGCGACCGCACGCCACTGTGTGTCAAAGCCGCCGCAGGTCTGGCAAAAGGCCCGTGGCATGTGCAGGACCGCGCCGCAGGTCGCGCAGTGCAGGATCGCCAGCGTGCCGTCGGCTGCGGCAGCGAAGAACCCGCCGGTGTCCGGGTCGTCGACTACGGGCAGGAGGCACTCGGCTGGCTCGCCCATCACGCGGCTCCTAGGATCATGGCGCTGCCCGGCGGCAGCGGGGTGGCGGTGATCAGGCAGTTCTGCGCACCCGGTACCTGCGACGTGGACTCGCCCCGGATCTGCCGGACGCCTTCCAGGATGCCGTTCATGCCGTGGATGTAGCCCTCGGACAGGTGGCCGCCAGCGGTGTTGATGGGGATGGCACCGTCCATGCCGATGGCGCCGCTGGCCGCGAACGGGCCGCCTTCGCCTTTCTTGCAGAAGCCCCAGTCCTCCAGTTGCATCAGCACGGTGATGGTGAAGCAGTCGTAGATCTGCGCGACATCGATCTCGTCCGGTCCCAGGCCAGCCCTGCGGTAGAGCGTCTTCGACACCGCCGCGCCCGGCAGCTCAGTGATGCAGTCGCGCATCAGCACCGGGAACTGGATGCCCGGCTGCGGGTTGGGGATGCTGGCCTGCGCGACGGCCCTTATGAGCACCGGCCGCTGCCGCAAGTCCCTGGCTCGGTCCGCGGACGTGACGATCACCGCTGCGGCGCCGTCGGTCTCCAGGCAGAAGTCAAACAGCCGAAGCGGCTCCGAGATGAAGCGCGAGGCCAGGTAGTCGTCCATAGTCAGAATGCGCTCGTGCATTTGGGCGCGCGGGTTGGCGTTGGCGCGCTCACGGCAGGTAACCGCTATGGCGCCCAGATGCTCTGGCTGGGTGCCGTACTCGTACATGTGCCGCTGCGCCATGGTGGCGAAGATCTGGCCAGGCGTCACCATCCCATACGGGGCGAAGAACTCGTCGTAACTGCCAGCGCCGCCGACCCGGCCGAGGCCCGCCCGGCCAAGGCCGTACCGGCGCCCCGACCGCCCGTTGAGCTCGCGGAAGACCAGCACGCAGGTCGCCTGGCCGGACAGGATCGCGCCTACCGCCTGGCCGACCATCGCCGGCGGCGCCACGCCGCCGGGGCCGACCTCCGCCCAGTAGGTGAGCTCAGGTATGCCCAGCGAGTCCGCCAGATCGGTGTGCCAGACGGTGTCCATGTCGCAGCGCACGATGCCGTCGATATCGGATGCGGCGAGGCCCGCGTCGTCCAGCGCGGCTAGTGCCGCCTGCGTCGCCAGGGTCAGGTCGCTGCGACCGGAGTTCCGCGAAAAGTCGGTCGCGCCGATGCCGGCGATCGCGCACTTGTCCCGGTGGCTGAAGCTGCCTGGATCGGTCATGCGTTACCTCGCCTGTCAGCTGCGCCCGTACGGCCCATATCGCGTCCCAGCCTCACGATAATCATCATGAGGAAAATACTCAAGCGGCCAGCGTCAGCCTTCGCGCAGCAGGCGCAGCGCCCGGCGCCCGAGCATCTCCACGTTCTCGTGCAGCAGCGCCATGCGCGGATCGCTGGTCTCGCCGCGCAGGTGCCGGTTGTGCAACTGCTCGCGGACTATTGCCGTCTTCCAGGCAGCAAAGGCCTCGTACCAGCGCAGCCCGCTCACCGGCAGTCCGCTGCGCTCGGCGTAGCGGGCGGCGACCTCCGCCCTGGTGGGCAGCCCGAGCTTGTCCAGCCCGGCATAGCTCAGCGCCCGGTCATCTGGCCGGTCCGCGGGATCTGGCCAGTAGTTCATTAGTGTTCCCAGGTCGATCAGCGGATCGCCGAGGGTGGCCATGTCCCAGTCGAAGACGGCAGTAACCCGGGCCGGGTCGCCGGCGGCGAACTGGCAGTTGTCAATCTTGAAGTCGTTGTGCACGATGGAGGTCCGCCTAGGCTCGGGCAGTTGCCGGGCCAGCTCGCCGGCCGCGGCCATCATCACGCCGTCCGCGTCCGCGGTTGCGACCCGCTGCCAGCGCGCCGTCCAGCCCTCAACCTGGCGGCGCACGAAGCCGTGCGGGCGGCCGAGCTCTGACAGGCCGATCGGCTGGTAGTCGACGAGGTGCAGGTCGGCCAGTGCGTCCGCCATGGCGCAACCGACCTGCCACGCGGCGTGCGGGACCCCGGCCATCGAAGCCGGCAGCTGCGACCAGATGATCTCCCCCACCCGAAACTCGGTGACCAGGAAGTCCGAGCCCACCACCGCGTGGTCATCGCAGAACAGCAGTGCCCTCGGCGCGCGATCATAGGCCTGCCACAGCCGGGACAGCACGCGGAACTCGCGGCGCATGTCGTGCGCGCCCGGCGCAAGGGCCCCGAACGGCGGCCGCCGGAAGACCACGTCCTGACCGGGAAAGCGCAGCAGGTATGTCAGGTTGGCGGAGCCGTTGGGGAACTGCAGCACGCTCATCTTGCCAGTGAGGCCCGCCTCCGCATGCAGGTACCGGGCCAGCTGGTCCCAGTCGAGGTCCTCCCCCGGCCTGACTGGCCCCGCCTCGCCGGCGGGCCGGCTCGCCAGGTCGCTCATCTGCGCACCAGCTGCATCCCGCCATCCACGCAGAGCAGGGCTCCCGTCGTGAAACTCGACCGGTGACTGGCGAAGTACAGGGCCGCGCCGGTGATCTCATCCGGCTGGCCCCCGCGCCGCATAGGCGTCTTGGCCGCGAACTCCCTGAAGGCCGCCATGTCCCAGGCGCGCGAGATGTCGGTGAGGAAGGGCCCGGCCATGATGGTGTTCACCCGCACCGCAGGCCCGTACTCCTGGGCCAGCCCGATGGTGACGACGTGCAAGCCGGACTTGGCGGCACCATAGGGGATCTCGTACTGGGTTGGCCGGATGGCGGCGACACTAGAGATGTTGATGATGCTGCCGCCGTCGGCACGTGCCATGTGATCGGCGGCCAGCGCGCCGAGGCGGAACGGCCCGCGCAGGTTCACCCCGATCGTCTTGTCGAACAGCTCCTCGCTGACCTCGTGCAGGTGCTCGTACAGCGGCGACATCCCGGCATTGTTGACGAGGATATCGAGCCTGCCAGTCGCAGCCAGTGCCCGGTCCATCAGCGCTGCGCACTCGTCCCAGTGTCCCACGTGGGCGGCAAGCGGAACCACCAGCCCGCCGGTCTCAGCCGCTATCTCGGCAGCGGCCCGTTCGCAGCTGTCCAGCTTGCGGCTGGCAATAACCACCTGGGCACCGGCCTGAGAATATGCGCGTGCGATCTCCCTGCCGAGTCCGCGGCTGCCGCCGGTCACCAGGGCGACCTTGCCAGCCAGCTCGCCGTCAGCTGGCCTGTGCTCTGCCATGCGCGATCCTCTCGACGTCCGCGAGGCTACACTTCCCGAAGTGAAGTCAGTTTATGAACGCGCTGCCAGCCGTGACAAGAACGCGATCCGCGACCCCGCCGGACCCGTCCGTTACAGTCGGGCGCTATGACCACCGCAGCCACGGCGAGCTCTCGCTCGAAGCGAGACGTGATCCTGCGCACCGCCGCCCAGGAGTTCGGCCGCCACGGCTTCGACGCCACCAAGTGGGCGGATATCGCATTGCCAGCCGGAATAGGGACCACCGCCCTGTACCACTACTTCGAATCCAAGGCACACTGCCTGTTCACCTTGCTGCTGGAGTCGTGGCAGGTCTGGTACGTGCGCTGGAGCGAGCCGCTCGCGTCTACGGACGACCCGGAGGCAGCCATCCTGGCAGCAGTAGCCATCTCGTTTGCCCTCACGGAGGCCGAGTCCATCCAGAACCGGCTGCTGGCCAACGAGCAGGGAAAGCTGTCGACCTACCGCTCCACCGGCCGCGAGGAGAAGGCTCGCAACGAGGCGCTCCGGTGCGCTCGTCAGGTGGAGAGACTGTGGGTGGACTACCTGGACCAGGCCATGACGTCCGGAGCCATCCCCCGGCAAGACCCCCGGCTCCTGGCGCACGCGATCATTGGGCTGCTGCAGAGCGTCTGGATGTGGTATCGGCCCGGTGGGCGGTACGCGCTGAGCGACCTCTCGGCCTACTACCAGCGAGCCGTCAGGGCGCTGATCCGAGCGAGCTGAGCTACAACGCCAAGGCGAGGTAGCCGAGTGGACTCGCGCCCGTCGTAGAATTAGCGGCTCTAGGTCAACACTCACGCGGCCTGCGCCGCGACCCCGAGGCGGAGGCTCCGATGGCATCCCGGCCACGTCGTGCTGAGAGCACGGCCAGCGGCGTGCCGCCTGGAGACCCCGCCGCCCCTGCTCCGTCGCCGCACCAGGGACTGCCGATCCGTTTCACGCTGGTCTCCGGGGACGACAGTGCCCTCCTCGAGCCCGCGCTTATCAACGAACCGCTGAGCAGGGCCTTCAAGATCTCGGAGACAGTGGCGCAGCGAGTGGTAGCCGACATCGTCGCGCAAGGACTCCGGGTAGGCGACCACCTGCCCGGAGAGAACGAGATGCTGCAGCAGTACGCCGTGAGCCGGGAATCGCTGCGCGAGGGCCTGCGGCTGCTCGAGGTGCAGGGTCTCATCACCATCCGCCGCGGCCCTGGTGGCGGTCCGGTCGTAGCAGCCGTCGATCCGCGCAACCTCGCCAGGATCTCGACCCTGTTCTTCCACCTAGCCGGTGCCAACTACGACGAACTGTTCGACGCATGGCAGACGATCGAGCCGGCCGTCGTGCGCCAGGTGACCGAATCGCGTGACCGGGCGACCAAGAAAGCGGCGCTGGCTCCGTTCCTCCGCGAGTTCGGCGACTCGGTCGAGCAGGAGCGATTCGTCAGCAACGCCAACGGCTTCCACGCGGTGATGGCGCAGTTGTCGGGCAATCGCGTGCTCACACTCATCCTGCAAGCCGTCAGCCACATCGTCGTTGAGCACGTAATGGCCGACCTGGACCCGCTGACCGAGCGGACGGAGATCACGCACTCCCACGAGCTGATCGGGCGCGCGATCATCGACGGCCGGGCAAATCGGGCTGCCGCCTTGATGGCCGAGCACATTGGCCATGTCAACGACTTCTACCGGTCCCAGTTCCCGGACCGGGTCAAGGACCTCATCCAGTGGCGGTAAGCGGGCAACTCCCGGGGGACTGACCGGCAGCCGGGCTGCGGCCCCGGGTTCCGAGAACCGCGTCTTGGCCAGCCAGCGCCCGCGCGTACCGCGGACCGGCTGAGTACTGCGGTACTGCGTCCATCCGGCACGTCTCCCATCCTGTGATCGCGGTACCGGACTCGCGGTACGGGACCGGATTACAGCTCCCACCACCAGCCAGGCCCCCACGTCTAGGCAAACCCGTCACAAGGCCCTACATTGTTGTCAGAGATCCTGACAACACTGTCCAGTAAATCGACGACACTGACACTACGACCCACCGCGCCCGCCGCACGCCGCCAGGAGAACCCACATGCCGCGCGAACGCGACCAGATCCTCCGCGATGCCGCCCGCTACTTCACCCGCGACGGCATCCGCACCGTAGGTCTCCAAGACGTCGCCGACGCACTGCGGATCTCCAGGTCCACCCTCTACTACCACTTCACCGAGAAAAGCGACCTCATCGCCGAGATCCTCACTACCACCTTGACCGACTTCACCGCCAAGGTCACTGAGATCACCGCCTACCCCCTGTCCGCCGGGCAGCGTCTCACTATCATCTTCCGCACCGTCCTGCGTATGCAGCTCGACAACCCAGGCGTCCCCCTCGCCCTCGTCCTGCGCGACGGCGGCGCCAGCCTCAAACCAGACCAGCGGCACGCCATCATCACCGCTCGCGACACCTACGAAGACCTTTTCCGCCAGCTCGTCACCACCGGCATCACCACCGGCGAGTTCCGCCCAGTTCACACCAAGATCGCCGTCATCGGCCTGCTCAGCATGCTGGAAGAGTTCGACGCCTGGTACGACCCCGCCGGCACCCTCACCACCGATGACATCGCCGACATCTACGCCGACCTCTTCCTCACCGCGCTCGCCAACGACCGTCCGCCCGGACCCCACGCCCAGATCGCGGGCGCCCGTCCGGCCACCGACCCGGCCGAGGCCGCTAGCGGCCAGACGCCCGCCCGCCCCGCCACACCCATCCCGCCCAGCTGAACGAACCGCGCTAAATGGCGAGCCTCGATTGCCTCACCGGACCCGAGGGTCTCCCGGCAGCCGAAGATACCTGCTTGCCATGCCCACAGACCCGCCAGGCTAGCCAGTCCCGCGGTCCGGATTCGCCGTTGACACCCACCCTTGCCTACTGCACAATCATCATGAGCAATTTGGGAACGGTTCACTTTGGACTGCCTTGTCTTACAGGCATCCGCCGCTCGCGACCGGCTCGGCAACTTGCGTTGGGAGTGAAATGAACGCAGACCTCAGGTCGGCCGTCAACGCTGGTCACGCGACTACTCCCGTCCTTGTTGCGGACAGGCTAAGAGTTCGTTACGGCAACGGCGGACTAGGAATCCTGGACGTCTCGTTCCGGGTGCAGCCGGGTCAAATCGTCGGCGTATTCGGCCCGAACGGGGCCGGAAAGACGACCTCCGTCCGGGCCGTCAGCGGGTTCCTGAGGACCGAGGGCGCCCGCGTGATCCGGGGTCGGATCACCCTGTTTGGTCATGACGTCACCAATGCGGAACCACATCGACAAGCCCGGCTGGGAGTCGCGTTCGTGCCAGAGCGGAACAAGGTCTTCTCGGGCCTGAGCGTCGCGGAGAACCTGGCGGCACTGGGCCGACTCCCCCGCCGGACACGCCGAGCCGAGCTATCCGACTTTGTCTTCACTCTCTTTCCTGTGCTCGCCGATCGTCGGCGCGAGCTGGCCGGCCGGCTCAGTGGCGGCCAGCGGCAGATGCTGGCCCTCGGCCGGGCCATCATCAGTGACCCGAAACTCCTGATTATTGACGAGATGTCCCTGGGCCTCCACCATAGCGTCCAGCCGCCGCTATTCGAGGCGGTGCAACAGGTGGCGGCGCAAGGTACCGCCGTGCTGCTAGTTGACGAGAGCACGGGGCTGGCCCTGGACTCCGCCGACTACTGCTACGTCCTCGCCTCCGGTGAGGTGGCCGATGAGGGGAAGCCGGCCAAGTTCCGGGGCAACGAACTCATCGCCGCTGGTTACGTGGACGCCCGGCCATGACGAATCCCTGCGCTGCCGGGCTCGACGAGGTCTTTGACCGTCCGCCGGATCCTTCCGGCCCGCTGCTGACCCTGCGGGGAGTCTCGGTGAGCTTCGGCGGAGTAGCAGCCCTGAGCGGCGTCAGCCTGGAGATCGGGCCGCGCGATCTGGTGGCCATCGTCGGGCCGAACGGGGCGGGTAAGTCCACGACCCTCAACGCCATCTGCCAGCTGGTGAGGTCAAGCGGCGACATCACGCTGAAGGGCCAGCCTGTCAACGGAAGACCCGCCTGGCAGGTGGCGGCTCAGGGCGTCGGCAGAAGCTTTCAGGACCCGCCGCTGATCGACCACTACACCGTGCTCGAGAACATCCTGTGCGGCGCTCATCTGCGCCTCGGCTACCGCATGACAGATCAGGTCTTCCGCCGGCGACACGTCCGCCGCCGCGAGGCCACGATGGCGCGCAGGGCCGAGATACTCCTCGACTTCGTCGGCCTTGCCGGGCGCCGGCTCGACGAGGCGGGCTCCCTCCCCTACGGGGCGCGCAAGCTGGTGGACATAGCGCGGGCGATGGTTGCTGGCCCGCAAATCCTCCTGCTCGATGAGCCGTCGTCCGGTCTCGATCATGACGAGCGCGGCGCCCTGCAAGGGATGCTCTGCACGCTGCGGGACGAGCAGCGGGTGGCCATTCTCGTGGTCGAGCACCACATGGACCTGGTCCGGGCCGCCGCAACCCAGGTCGCCGCAATGCAGGCGGGTGAAGTACTCATGACAGGCACGCCGGTCGAAGTACTCGACTCGGAACGCTTCCGCAGCGCAGTAGTGGGTCATGCCGGCCACGGGGACCCGGAAGCCGACGGGGCCGCCGCCTTTGCGGTCCGAGAGGACCGGTAACGATGGCGCAATTCCTCGTGTCCCTGATCGGCGGCTTCGGGCTGGGCGGCACCTACGCTCTCGTCGCCCTGGGCATCGTCCTGGCCTTCCGGGCCACCGGCACCTTCAACTTCGCGCATGGCGAGTTCATGCTGTTCCCGGCGTTCCTGATCGGCGCCTGGCAGACAAGCCACTCGGCCTCGCTGGCGGTGTCGGTGATCGTCGGCCTGGCCATCGTTGGCGCCATCGGCGCTGCCTTCTACCTGCTGGTGCTGCAGCGCGCCACCGGCCTGCCGGCCTTCATGGGCGTGATCGCCAGCTTCGGGCTGGCCGCGGTGCTGGACGGCGTGATGCTCATCATCTTCGGCTCGCCTGAATACGCCATCCACTTCTCGGGTCTGCCGACGGGCGTCGTCCATCTGGCCGGAGCCCGCTTCTCGGCGACGTCGCTGGCGCTCACCGGCTTCACGCTCGTGCTGGCCGCGATCGTTGCTGGCGGCCTCCGGTTCACCGCCGTCGGCCGGCGCATCAGGGCCGCCGGTCAGGACCCGATCCTGGCCAGCCAGGGCGGCATCAACGTGCGGCGCATCTACATGGGGTCATGGGCCCTCGCGGCAGTACTGGCCGGAGTGGCCGGAATCGCCTACGGCTCGACCAACATCGTCGACCCGTCGCTCACCAGCGTCGCCCTTGCCGCCTTTCCCGCCATCCTGATCGGCGGGCTCGACAGCATCGAGGGCGCGGTCGTGGGCGGCCTGATAGTCGGCATCTTCCAGGCCTTCGTGGCCACGTATCTCAATAGCGAGCTCATCGACGTCCTGACCTACACCATGATGCTGGTCGTCATGCTCGCCTACCCGCAGGGGCTATTCGGCACCCGCCGGGTCGTGAGGGTGTAGATCGAGATGCCAGCACGCGAGCTCAGCACACCGGCAGGCCTCAGCGAAGCCGACGCCAGGACCTCATTGACCCGGCGGCCGCTCAGGCTCGCCCGCCGACTCCGGCCCCGCGCGGCCTGGTACGGCGTCGGCGCCATGGCCGTCATCACGGCCTACTTCACCCTCGGCAACTCCGCGTTCAGCTTGTTCACGCTCAACTCCTGTTTGCTGGCCATCTTCGGGGCTGTCGCGCTCAACCTGCTCATGGGCACGGCCGGGCTGGTGTCGATCGGCAACTCGGCGTTCCTGGCAGTCGGAGCCTTCGCGGCGGTCTTCGCAGTCCGGTCGGGCATCCCGTTCCCTGGCGATGTGGCCTTCGGGGGAGTACTGGCCGGCCTCGTCGGGATGGTCATCGGACTTCCGGCGGTCCGCCTCCGTGGCCTGCACCTGGCGCTGGCGACGCTGGCGGGCTTCTTCATCATCACGTACTTCACTAACGAGTATCAGAGCAATGCCCGCGGCGGCGGCACGGGCGGGTTCAGCGTGGCGCCCCTGTTCGGCTCGGCGGGTCTCACTGGGCAGCAGAAGGACTGGGCGTGGTTCCTGTTCGTCCTCGTAGCGATCCTGGTGCTGGGGGCTACCCGGATAGCCCATGAACGATCCGGACGGGCATGGCGCATGATCCGCGATCACGAGACGGTGGCGCACACTCTGGGCATAGCCGTGACCCGCTACAAGATGATCGCTTTCGCCTTGTCCTCCGCAGTGATCGGGGTCGAGGGCGGACTGGCGCTGCACTTGTCAGGCACGGTGACGACCGATCAGTTCACGCTGCAACTCGCTATCACCTACATCGCCATGGTGCTGATCGGCGGCCTGGACTCGGTCGCCGGAGCTGTCATAGGAGCGGTCCTGGTCACGGCGCTGCCCGCGATCGTGCCGAATCTCGTGACCGGCCTCATCGGTGCGCAGAGCGCGACCAGCGACGGATCCGCCATCGCTGAGATCATCTACGGCCTTCTCGTCATGGTCTTCATCATGAGCTCGCCTCGGGGCATTGTCGGCCTCCTCCACGCCCTGACCAGGGTCAGCGCAACGCAGCGGGTGACGGGACAACTCGGGCAGTGGCGGCGGAAGACGCTCGGAGGCCCGATTCAATCCGGCGATGGAGGCGGCAGCACTGGACTGGAGAGTCAGTAAGAATCCGCCGCAAGACAAGTTCATCCGCGCTGAAACTAACCAATCGGAGGTTCAACATGCTCAAAGAAAGGCCGGACAGAAAGAAGGGCCTCGGCCTCCCTGTGATCGTGGCAATGGTGGCCCTGACCTTCACTGCCGCGGCATGCTCCTCAAGCCCGAGCGCCTCGACGACTTCCTCGTCATCGAAGTCACCCGTCGTCATCGCCTCAGTGGAAGACTTGACGGGCCCGAACTCGGCCGACGGCCTAGGCGGCCAGGCCGGGGTACTGGCCGCCGTGAAGTACATAAACGACACTGGCGGGATTGACGGCCACAAGGTCACGGTGCAGACCTACGATATGGCGTCCGACCCGACGACGGCAGAAGGCGTCATCCTAAAGGCCGAGTCGGCCAAGCCAGATGCCCTGACCGGGGCCCTGGAGAGCACCGAATCGGTCGCTGCCGCCTCGACCATCAGCTCCGGCGACATTCCGTGGGTTTCAGCGAGCTATCCGGTGCCCGAGACCAACTCCCTGCCGTTCTTCTTCCTGGACGCCCCGGCGGGTGCCGGCGTGGCGGCTGGCGCCGTCGACGCCGTGAAAGCCTTGCTCGGCGGCTCCCTAACAGGAAAGAAGATCGCCTTCGAAGGTCTCATCTCACCCGCCGTTAACTCCAACCTGGCGGCCATCGAGAGCCTTATCAAGACCGACGGCGGGACCGTCGGTCCCATCATCAGGGACCCCCTTACCTTCACGTCATGGTCGAGCCAGGCGGCCAAAGTAATGGCTGCCAAGCCCGCTGCCATCATCACCAACCATGACGAGCCGATGACTGCCATCGTGGCGGAAGGTCTAGGAGTGGCGGGGTTCAAGGGTCCTATCGTTTCGACCGAAGGAGCGGCGTCAAACGTTATGTTGTCGGCCGCCAACGTGCCGAATTTCTATGCCGTCCGCGAGAACGTGGTTCCCTTGCCCGGTTCAGCCTCCTATAAGGCCGGCGTCGCCGCCGGTCAGACGCCGACGAACATGTCCAGCCAGAACTTCGGCAAGGAGTTCGCCGACGTTTACGTCATCGCCGATACACTGAGGAAGTGCGGCGTGCCATGCTCAACGCCGAAATTCGACTCCACGCTGAAGGCACTCGGGAACATCGCCATCCCCGATGACCTGATGGCCGGACCCTTGAACTTCAGCCACGGGCAGGTCGGTCTGACCGAGGCGCAGTTGTGGAAGTGGGACCCGAGCACGAAGGCGTCGGTCTCGGTGGGACCGGTGTACAGCATAAGCAGCTAATTGGATTGGGGCGTCCACGGGCCCAGGGCATTTCGCCTAGGGCCCGTGGACCGCCCAGCGGCGCCGACCCGTGTCAGGCCTTCGCAGTCGAGATCGCGGAAGTGATTTGAACCGGCGAGGCCAGGCCGTTACCAGTTTTGTGACTGACCTTAGTGCGAGAATGGTGCCCAGCGGAATATCTGAACGTCTTCGAGATCTACGAGCAGATCGACGGCGCCGCGCATTAATCAGGCATAGTCATTCTACGTTCGAACGCATCCGTATCCCTCATTACTCAATGGGCGACGACCGGCACCGATAAAATACTGACCGACCAGATAGCAGGGAGGGCCCGTGAACCCTCAGCCACCTACCGAGCCCGGCGCCGACGATATCCATCGCATCTATGATGTGCTCGTGCGCTATGCCAATGCGGTCGATCGGCACGATTACGAGCTACTGGCATCTTGCTTTGCCGAGGACGCCAGGGCCGAATACGGAGGACGCGAAATCGGACCGGGACGGACCGCCATCCTCGATTTTCTTAAATCCGTCCGCCGGCCGCTGAGTAGCATGCACATCCTGGGCAATTTTCATATTCAGGTGACACGCAACTCGGCAATGTGCGAGTCAGCCCTCGTCGCATATCACGTTGAGGGTTCGGAAGGGAAGGCGGCGCGCATCATCATCCGCGGAATCCGCTACTTCGACCGGTTGGAACAGCACGAGGAAAAATGGGCCATAATCGAGCGACGGCATGTCGCCGAATGGATGACTGAGACCCCTGCTCTTCAGGCTGCTGGATTCGGCTCGGGGCCGCCGGCTCAGGCACCGATCGGAGAAGCGGCCACGTAAACCTGGACGCAGACCTGCAAGAGGAAAAACGATTGTTATGCTCTTGCTGGTTCGATCCAAGTGACTGCCTGCAGATCTATCACGCAGTACTGCCAACTGCCCGACTCCTCCGGGGGCGTAGCCGCAGATAGGCGCGCCAGTGCTCACGCTGTTGGACCGAGCAGCGATCTTCGTCTGAAGCATAGTCGTGCTGCGTCTCGCGCCCACACCCATCATGAGGTAGACAGTTCTCAAGTCGCGCTGGCCTTGGTGCATGCTGGAGCGACCATGGCCGTATCTGTTGATGCCCGGACGTTCCGGGACCTGCTGGCTGATCCGATGGCGGCGGAGACGCTGTCGGCGGCAACGGGCTGTCCACTGGTGGTGGTGGAGATCAGTTCCGGGGCGGAGGGCGGATTGCTGTCGTACCTGGATACGGCTGTTCCAGCAGTAGTGGCAGTGGTGTCTGCCGATCCTGGATGGCTGCCCGCAGCCGCCTTTGCCGCAGCGGACGTGGTTATAACTGAGGCCGACAACCCGTCGCCTCCGTTCGTGCGGCCGGCCGACGGGGTCGCAGCCGGAGTGGCAGCGATCGGCGCAGCGCTGGAGTGCAACCCGGTGGCCGGAACCGCGCTGGCACTCCAGCTGCGCGGCACTAGCGAGCTGGACGTGTCCGCCGGGCTGGTAGCCGAGTCCGCCACCTACTCGGCGCTGCAAGCAGGCGCCGAGTTCGGCCGCTGGCGAGCGAGCCGGCCGGCCCGCTCCCCCGAACCGGGAACGATGCGGGTACGCGTCGAGCGGTCTGGCAGTGAAATGCGGATCGTGCTGGCCCGCCCCGCCCGGCGCAACGCACTCGACTGGCGGATGCGCGACGAGCTGACCGCGGCGCTCGCACAGGCAGCAGCCGAGCGCGGCATCCGCGTGGTACTCGATGCCGACGGCCCGGACTTCTGCGCCGGCGGCGATCTCAACGAGTTCGGCTCCCGCCCCGACCCGGCCACGGCGCACCTGGTCCGGCTGACCCGCAGCCCCGCACTGCTGATGCACCGCCTCGCCGCGCGGACCACTGCCTACCTATACGGGGCCTGCCTGGGCGCAGGCGTCGAGCTCCCTGCCTTCGCCAGCCGCGTCATCGCAGCTCCGGATACCCGGCTCGGACTGCCCGAGATAAGCCTTGGCCTAGTGCCGGGCGCAGGC